>Ga0123354_10004934_pt1 | contig 19153 bp, 14 predicted proteins | sample TergutLab28metaG_2_FD_97872 | JGI IMG/M metagenome (GOLD analysis project Ga0123354, IMG submission 97872) | Labiotermes labralis P4 segment gut microbial communities from Petit-Saut dam, French Guiana - Lab288 P4 | ecosystem: Host-associated > Arthropoda: Insects > Digestive system > Gut ...
ATTTAATTATTAATTTTTTTTTCATACAAAAATTTTTTTTTTGCAAGGGGCAAATTTTAAAAAAATTTCCCCCAAAATCCCCCCCTCTAAAAAAAAAAAACAAGAGCCCCCCCCCCCCCCCCCGTTCTAATCAATCTAGTAACACTGACTCACTTTCGCTTCCTAGCACAAGAGCGTAGCTTTTACAAAGTGTACTCTATGGAGATCCTATCCAACACCGTCTGCTCCTCTTTCTCTGGACCTAATTTAATTTCTTCAACCAGATTTCATTCCGTGGTGACGCTTATAGAGTTAGTATTTTCCAGAATTCTAATCCACACATTTTGAAAGCAATTTTGGAATGAATCAAGGATTAAGAGGAAACGGCAGAAAATACGTAACGAGGTATCGATTATTTTAAACGAACGCAGTAATGTGCAATAAATGAGAGACTGCGAGGGCTGATGGTACTTTCAGTCGAGTTTCGGGAAGCACTACTGTGTTTTGGAAAATATAATGAATATTTTATACTAAATAATTATACTAAATATTAACTTTAAACACGAAAATATATTTTTCCTGCTGCTTTATACGGGCGTGGAACGCCATCACTTACACTAAGGGAGGAACGTAGGCTGAGGGTATTCGAGAATAGGGCGCTGAGGAAGATATTTAAGTCTAAGAGGCACGAGGTGACAAGGGAGAGGAGAAAACTAGGTAACGAAGAGTTTAGTAGTATGTACTGATCAACAAATATTGTTCGGGCGATCAGATCGAGAAGAATGAGATGGGCGGGTCATTTATCATGTGTGGGGAGATGATAAGTGCATACAGGATTTAGGTGTGGATGCCTGAGGAAGGAGTCAACTTGGAAGAACCAGGCTTAGAAGGAAAAATAGTATTAAAATGTTTCTTGAAGAAGGAGGATGCGGGCATGGATTGGATTGATCTACCTTCGAATAGGGACAAATGGCGGGCCCTTGCGAATGCGGTAATGAACTCTCGTGTTTCATACAATGTGGGAAAGTTCTTGACTACATAAGAACCTGTTAGCTTCTCAAGACAGACTCTGTTTCATGAAGATTTGTTAAGTTAGTTAGTTAGTTAGGTATTATATTATTTCCTTACAATCTGAGTGTAACGATGATGATGATGATGGTAATAATAATAATAATAATCTGTGTAACAAAAACGTTAGGGACTTGCATAGGAGCATCAATGACTTTAAGAAGGGGTAACAGCCTAGATGTAATATAGTAAAGGATGAGAAAGGTGATCTGGTTGCAGACTCCCACAGTATTGTGGCTAGGTGGAGGAACTATTTTTCCCAGCTATTCAATGTGCATGAGTTTAAGGATGTTGGGCAGGCAGAAATACAAACAGCAGAACCACTAGTACCTGAGCCAAGTGCCTTCGAGGTTCAGTTGGCTATCGACAAGCTAAAAGGTCACAAATCGCCAGGTATTGATCAAATACCGGCAGAACTGATTAAAACAGGTGGTGGAACAATTTGCTTGGAGATTCATAAACTTATTACTTCTGTTTGGAAGAAGGAGGAATTGCCTGAAGATTGGAAGGAGTCGACCATAGTACCTATTCATAAGAAGGGGGATAAAACAGATTGTAATAATTATAGGGGCATATCACTTTTGCCAACCACTTACAAAATTTTATCCAACATTCTGCTCTCAAGGTTAATTCCACATGCGAAGGAAATTATCGGGGATCATCAATGTGGCTTTCGACGTAACATGTCGACCATTGATCATATATTCTACATTCGCCAAATGCCTGAGAAAAAATGGGAATAAAATGAAGAAGTTCATCAGCTCTTTATAGACTTCAAGAAAGCTTATGATTCAGTTAGGAGGGAGGTCTTATATAAGATTCTCCTTCAGTGTGGTATCCCTAGGAAACTTGCAAGGTTAAATAAGATGAGTCTGACTGAAACATGTAACAGATTCCGGGTAGGCGAGAATGTGTCTGACAGGTTCCCTATTAGGAATGGTTTGAAACAAGGAGACGCTCTATCGCGACTGCTTTTCAACTTTGCTTTAGAGTACGCCATTAGGAGGGTTCAGGTAAACCAGGATGGCTTGAAACTAAATGGTACACATCAGCTTCTGGCTTATGCCGATGATGTTAATATACTGTCAGGAAGTATACATACTTTAAAGGAAAACGCAGAAGCTTTAGTAGCTGCTACTAGGGAGACTGGACTGGAAGTAAGTGCGGATAAAACTAAGTACATGGTCATGTCTCGAGATCAGAATGCAGGATGAAATCACAATGTGAGGATTAATAATAGTACCTTCGAGAGGGTGGAAGGGTTTAAATATTTTGGAACAAATTTAACAAATCAAAATTCTATTGCGGAAGAAATTAAGAGCAGATTGAGGTCAGGAAAGGCTTGCTATCATTTGGTGCAGAACCTTTTTGTCTTCCAGGCTGCTATCCAAAAACTTAAAGATCAAGATATATAGAACTATAATTTTGCCGGTTGTTTTGTATGGTTGTGAAACTTGGTCGCTGACATTGAGGGAGGAAATGAAGCTGAGGGTGTTTGAGAATGTGGTGTTGAGGAGAATATTTGGACCTAGGAGGGACGAGGTAACGGGGGAATGGAGGATATTGCATAACGAGGAGCTAAATGATTTGTACTCCTCACCTAATAATGTGTGGCTGATAAAATCGAGAAGAATGAGATGGGCTGGGCATGTGGCGCGTATGGGTGAGGAGAGGGTGGCGTATAAGATCTTGGTAGGGAAACCGGAGGGAAAGAGACCACTGGGGAGACCTAGGCCTAGATGGGTGGATAATATTAGGATGGATCTCTAGGAGGTGAGATGTGGGTATGTAGACTGGTTTGGGCTGGCCCAGGATAGAGACAGGTGGCGTACGCTTGTGAGTGCGGTAATGAATCTTCGGGTTCCGTGAAATGCGGGGAATTTCTTGACTAGCTGCAAACCAGTTGGCTTTTCAAGAAGGACTCTGCACCATGGAGTAAGTAAATAAGTAAGTAAGTAATAATACTCTATGTTAAAGAACTCACATAATCAACTACACTATGACAGAACCATAATAACTGATCGAACTGTACGTAACAAGAGTCTTGACATAACTACCAATATATCATATTCAACAGCTGTACCAATTCCTGACAGTCACTACCGCCACAGCAACAACACCCAGAAGCTTCAGAAATATAAAGGCTGAAATAAGAGCTAACAACTTATAGAAAATAAGAGTGGTCTATTTAATACCATCAATGTTATCCGCAAGGAGTTTATTGCAAACAAGGCTGGAAAAGTAAGCTTAACGTAACATTAAGGGGCTTTTGCAAGATAATTGTTACCGTGGAAAAGCAATACGCATTACATATTCCTAGTGTCTGTTTGTATCCTTATTTTTTCGGCATGCAAACCTCATGCGATTCTGGCTCTACCATATATATATTTTTTCACATTATCTTATAAAAGCAGGATTTTCGGTACATGCTATAGAATGTAAAAAACTTGTTTCTATTTCTATAAAACTTCTCTCTGTAACATCTCTCACTCTAACACAAACGGAGCAATATTATTATTACACATGTACAGTGGTCTTCATGTACAGTGCAGTACACTTTATTCATGTCAGATTTCAATGAAACTTGAACGTTCTCAACAAACTTTCGAAACATACTCAAATATCAAATTTCATGAAAATCCGGCCCAGTGGTAGCCCACCCAGTCTTCGCCGTGGTCTACACAATCTCGTGCAGGAAAAAGTATTACTTAATACGTGTTTGATGACTCGAAACATTTTAGCTAAATAATGAGTAATAAGTGCTTCTTCAGTGACTAGTACTCTTTGAAAAGCCGCTAAACCGCTACGACTTAATAATAATAATAATAAATGTCATGTTTCGGTCGTCTGTTTGTTTTTTATTTACCACGCTGCCTACCATTCGATACATAATAGTGTCCCTTCTATTCTAATACTGTCAGAATGACATGCTCTCCTTTCCTCAGTACAAGAATGTCACAAAATTCTATGATCTTGTCAACTGTCCGTGCACGACTATTGGTTCCCTTAGAAGGTTTTTTTACGCCCGCGAGAATGTTAAAATATTCATATTTTTTTAAATGGTCACAGACAGCCACAAATTACATGGTGATTTCCCTTCTGTAAACCGAATCTGTCCAGGGGCCCAGGATATCAAAAGGTTCGGATTGTGTTCAAAGGGTTACTTGATTGAGGGATTCGAGTACGAATAGCGACGACTTTGCGTGCAAATTACTTATAACTCATAAGGCACAATTTATGGGACAACGTGTGCCAAACCAGGGCTTCGAAACGTTTCTTCCTATATAACCACAAGCTGCAGAATTTATTGCAATTCGCGCCCAGGGTCACACAGCTTCCGGCTTACCCCTTCAAAACTCGGCGGTTGTTACGCGTACCACACAACCCTTTCTTTTGTCTACACAGTGTACTGATATGGCTCGCACGATCCACGCAATAACTAGCCACTCCGGCCCTAAACAGGAGCTGAATCTTAAAATGCGACTACCTTTCGTTCAGTTTTAATTTTGAACTGGCATTCGCTCTGGCGGTTATTCACCGGCTTCTGATCGTAGACTCGGATCGATCCCGGGGCTTTTAATGTGAGATATGTGGTGAACAAATTGCACTGTGACACGTTACTTCCTTCTCCTTCCCCTTTTTGTGCCTCTGTTTTCACTTGTCATTATCATTCCACTTGCACCCCATACTCATTTTAATTTACATATCAATCTTAAGAGTATGACAAGAGGCCAAGGGATGGGAAATTTACAAAAAGCAATTATCTTTCATAAATCGTGGAGAATTGGATATAAAAGTACACTCACATACATTTCTGCTTGAAAGGCTCAAATTACAGTTTTCTGTTATATGCCAGCCATTAAGATATACTGAACACCCCAACTCGACGTTTAACATTAGTGGCAATTCATGAAGAAAAAAACACGTCTCCCAGTTTGTTCATTAAACTTTGAGAAAAAGGTTAAATAAATTCAACCAGCATCTGAAACTAGCCTTCTCCCTCCAAAACAAGCTTGCATCATTAAACGTAGCTGAAAGTTCCTGCGTGTTACGAGTTCAATGTAAGTGGAATGATACAGAATTCCTAACGTGAATTACATGTCATTACTTTTAATTGAATTATCCACACTAACGACAGGAAACTCGACTCGCAATCCCTACATGAAGTTTCCCTTCGCTAGAACATTAACAGAAGTCAGGCAAGCAGAAGTCATGTGCCTGCGACGGACGACCTCACAAGAAACAGTTTTTGTATGTGAGTATGAGCGTAAGTGCCACGTGGACAAATCGGAATTGGTCTGGACAACCAGCCATTTATGACTTGGTTTGTTTTCACTTCCTCACAAAGATATCAGTTAAAATCAGTAAATTATATAAGGTGCTGACGAGTTTTATTTTGCTACATGGATACGAACTTTCCGGAGGTACCAAAGCCTTCAGATCCAGGGTAGAAAAGTTAATTTTACGATGAAGCTGGGGGCGGAAGTTTCCTCCGAAACGTCTCTCGGTGCAGAAACAAAACCACCACACACGATCAACATTAACTATGTAGTCCCACGAAATCTCAAAATCAGTCACGGCATAAAACTGCACTAAAGACACAAATGAGCACATTATACGTCATACGAACTCGCATGACGCACAGAACAAATTTAAAAAATGTTACAGCCCTTTGGTGTTCAATAAAAATTTCAAACACACTGGGCATTGAAGCCGGAACCTCTAAATTAAGAGCACATAGTCTCAGTTATGCGAACCTTAGCGATTAATGAGACACTGCGTTATAACGCAGCCATAAACAGGGAGAGGTATTTACAGCCTACATTTCAGAAAACAAGGTCTTATATATTGCTGCCTCTTTTACTTTCAATCTACTTTCCATTAAGTCCTGTTTTGTTGCAACTCATCACTCAGCTCTGTGATCTTTTATTCCTAGGTGTCTCATACAAATGTTGTGCACCCTTTAATACAAAGCCTTTCCTTTCTCTCTACCACCTTTCATACGCTCTAGCTAAATGAATTAACAATTATGTATATGATTTTCACTTCTTAATATCCTTCCTCTGCAACAAAACTCATATATTCAAGTTTCAATACAAACAAATAATAATACAATGTTTGTAGCCTCATATTTATTTCCAGAACACTCTCCTTACTTTCGTCCTAACGATTTAAGGCACATGTACTTCTACTTTATTTTTCATATAAGCAGAATATTACTAACTGGTGAACCCGCGGACGAGCAAATAAATTTGAACCTTTGTCGGAACTGAGGTCAGTCCTCGATCCAAAGGCTCTCGATTTTTTTAGACGACATCCCGTTTTGTTAAAGAAATGAAAGACAATAATAAATTTGTTTCAAGCAAACACAAAAATATTTCATCATTTAACTTATTGGCGACAAGTTTCGGTCTTTATGCCATCATCAGGCCAACCATACATGAAATTTAAAACAGGTTACATGTAGTGCACATTAAATTCAATGTCGTATGGGATCCCATAAAATATACAACAATGTTAAAATTCTGTTATAAAACTTGAATGATAATGCCTGTGATATACTAATAATAGTGTGAAGATCTGAAATGAATTTGAAGTCAAAATTGACGCAGAATAACAAATCACTTACAGGGGACTGTGTCAAAATTAAAAAGTGGAGTTTTAGGTACCCGTTTCAAAGATATTCACGACTGAGGATAGGAATGTTCTCTCAAGATAGTATATTTTTTAATAAGCTACTGCGCTGAGTGACTTTAGGCTTCCACCGCGAAGTAGATAAGAACTGCCCTCTTCTGGCTTATTACGCAGCGAGTGGTGGAAATTTATTACCGGCGTTTCGGGACAAAATATCGTCCCCATCTTCAAGGGTCAAGAATTTTTTAGAATTTTTTTAATTCTTGACACTTCTGAAACCTTTAAGATGGGAGCTATAGTTTTTCCCGAAAAAATTGTCAAGAATTTACCACTAATCGCTGCGAAATAACACGGAAGAGCGCAATTCTCAAGCTCCTACGCCGCCTGGCCTTTTAACAGGTGAGGTTAGCAACTGCCACGCCGCGCCGAGTTGAACTAGCAGGTAGCCTGGTAACTGTTATACATAATTCCTATTATTTATAAGAATCTTACAAAATTATATGTGGTGGAAATGTCAAAGACATTTAATTTTACAATCTGTCTTACACACGCTGGGCTTTAAGGTGTCCATCTCTAAAATGAAACTGAATTTCAATAAATTAAGTGTACTGTCAACCCTTCTGATAATGTGGATGAGTGCCGTCACTTATACAATTCACTAATATAATAATAATAATTATTATTATTAACACTGCAATTGGGTGGTTACCCGGTGGCAGTGGTGTATACCATTAAACTCAATACATCCGTTACAATAAAATTATTACAACTTACAATAAAATCTGCGGCGCACGCCGTCACTTCCTTGACAAAATCAATCAAATCGTCGGTGTCGACTTCTCTGTTGGAGGCTTGGCAGCCACAAAAACTGACGGCTGGCTTAGCTACATTTACGATATTACTCTTAAAACCAACGCTCTTTTCAACCACAGAGGACCAAACTCTTTGAACTGTAGAAAGCCACTGACAAAATCTAGTGCTGAACTTTGTCCTTCGTCTATTTTTTCTTTTAAAAACACGACGTTTCGGAAGCTGGCTCTTCTTCCTTCTTCAGACAAGAATCATCTAACCTGGTTGAACCCTTAGGTCGAGCTGCTCCCAGTCACCGAACACCATAGCAACACTCAAGTTTTTCATATGTGCGCATGAGAACAGATCAAGTCAACGGGTGGTAGCAGGAAAATAGCTGTAGAAAAACTAAAAGCCATCACAGGACTCAGAAAATAATTCTTAACACATTCCACAAATTAAAATCATAAAAAGTGCCATGAACTCAGACCACAGACATAACATAAAGAACAAGAACACAAGCATTTAAAATTCCTAACGCCTCTAACACCATCACAGGAGAAAATTTCCCATCTTCATAGGTTCAGACACATTATTTAGATAATTCCTTACTGATCAAACGAGATCAGATGGGCGAAATTTCAGGGCTGGGTCCACTGATGGGATTTTATACACATAACATGTAGGCCGCTGCCTTTCATTTTCTATATCCTGAATTTGTTTCTGTCTCTAAAAACTTGGCTTTCTTCCAGACTATAAGGCGATTCTCTTCAAATGCATGCTGCACTAGTCTGGATCTTTCCAGATTATCTTTCTCTAAGTTTGTTTTGTTCCCTGAGTCTCTTCTGCTTGTGATTGTGTCAGTGAGTCCCACACCATGGACAAAGGCCTATGATGTTGTAAACAGGCAATCTGAAATCCGAGTTGCTCATGAAGCTGATTCTTTTAAGGAACCTAAAACCATCTAGTATGCAAGATTTAAGTCAATGTTATGAAGAGGCTGCTGCTTTCATCTTTGTTGCTGAAGATGGATCCATCCGGATCCTCCAAAATACTGTTCCACCACACCGCAAGACACAACATCTCATAATGTGTCTAAAACAGCCTCTTTGGCGCAGGAGTGTAATTATTCATGAATTTTCGGCTGTATAAGTTTCAACTCTCTGTTTTATACAGAAGTGAATTCGTCTGCATTCCCTGCACGTATTTTACACAGGTTAACAGCCCATTGTCTGCAGAAGTGTATCCATCCGACTGTCTTTACAGTTTTATAGGGTTTAACCTCCCTTTCATTGAATAAGTAACACCATCCGACCGTTGTCTAACTTAGAGGGCTTAACAGACTTTCTTTGTATAACTAACGCCATTCGACTGCCTTTTTAAAATTTCAGAGAAGTTAGCAGCCCTATACTTAATGCCATCCGAAAGCCTGTACAATTTTACAGAGTTCTACGAGCCGTAATTTATGGTTGTATTGTCATTTTAACAGCCCGTTTTTGAAAATGTGCTATCATTCAACTGTCTTTACAGTGTTAGAGAGTTCCACAGGCCATATTTATAGTTGTATTATCATCCAACTATCTTTATAGCTTCAGGGATTTTAACAGTCCATTTTTGTAAACGTGCTGTCGTTTAACTGTCTTTAATATTGCAGAGAATTTCACAGGCCATACGTCATAGTTGTACTGTCATCCAACTGTCTTTACAACCATAGGGTGTATCCCAATCTTCAGTAATCATCTAACCCTCTAAGCAATTTACATAGAGGTCAACAGCCCATTCGTTTTAAGCATGTTTTCATACAACTTTTTCACAATTCATGAGACTTTAACAGCTAATTTTGCGAAAGTTTAGTCTTCCAAGTGTCTATAATTTTAGTCACAATATCATCACACACTCCGCAGCATTGTACTCATTTCTCCATGAAGTTACAGACATAATGGAGAGTCGATCAAACAATAAGTCTGCAACATAAATAATGGTTGCTTCTCATTACGTCTCACGAGAACAGTTCAGTTTAAACCATCTCTCTTATGGGGTGTTTTTCATCGTTGATTGGTAATTAGTTACCAATGTTTCGGGACCAAATCTCTGTCCATCTTCAAGGGTCATGCATTCACCTCGAACCAGAATATTGGCCTCATACTAATAGCAGTTCACAATTAATACTATTGCTTATTCACTGCATTCTACACTGTCTGCCCCTACCTGAGGCATTTATCTTATCACGGATGGAGCTTTTCGAGTCCCTGTTCATGGAACTACAATCGTGTCAAAACTATTTCCGAATTGCAATCGTGTTTGAATTCGTGGCCGCAAAGATTTACCTAATCTCTGCTAACGGATGATAAATGCTCGGAGACCTACCAGGTCAATATGAGGAATATTCAAAGGTTCCTTAGTTGCGGAATTATACACCAAGCAAACTTATTTTCTCGACCAAGCCTTGCAGAACTTCGCGGTTTCAGAGCCAAGAGCAGACGCGTGTTTTCTATTGACATCTTGCAACTGCCCAGATTAAGCAGAACTTGGCAGACAGGAGGTGAGTGCGGTAACGTTTCTTGTCTGGTACTACTTATCTGACCCGGATCCATCTTTTACTGAAGCCACTCTGTGATATGAACCAGAGCAGTCTGTTCTTTGTTGGTCTTGCTCGAAGTTCTGACGTACTAACCATACTTGCTTGCTTACTCAATGGAGCAGAGTCCTTCTTGAGAAGCTGATCGGTTCTCAGCTAGTCAAGAAATTCTCCGCATTTCATGGAACCCGAAGGTTCATTTTTACAAGTGCCCGCCATCTGTCCCTATCCTGAGCCAGCTAGAGCCAGTCTATGACCCCATACACCAATTCCTGAAGATCCATCATACTATTATCCTCCCATTTACGCCTGGGTCTTCCAAGTAGCTCTTTCCCTCAGGTTTCCCCACCAAACCCTGTATTACCTTTTCTCTCCCCCCATATGTGCCACATGTTCCGCCAATCGCATTTGTCTCTATTTGATCACGCGAACAATGTTGGGTGAGGAGTACAGATCATTAAGGTCTTCTCCACTCCCCTGTCACCTCGTTCTTCTTAGGCCACAATATTCTCCTCAGCACTCTATTCTCAAACACCCTCAGCCTACGTTCCTCCCTCAATATGAGCGACCAAGAATCACATTCACACAAAACAACGGGAAAGATTACTGACATCCTACCTACACACATTACAGTCACGGTCAATTCGTAGCCTTTCCATTAGCAATAAACCAACTCAGATATACAGCATGTCAGAAATCAAAATTTACAAAAAGTGTAGAAATATTTAAATAATTGTTATTAACTTATGTACAGCAATGCAGTTGGTATATTGTAAATATTGTTTTATTGTTGTTTATGCTGTGGGAATGAACGACACTTTGGTGCGTGAAGGACAAGAAAGGAATAAGTTACGTGCATCCCTTAAGAAATTTATTCGAAAAATGTTATGCATTGCTTTACGAAAGAATACCGAATTCAGGAAATGTCTGCCTCTGAAAAATGAAAATGTGACGGAGTAAAGGAAGAAGCCTCCTTGAAAACAGCGTGTAGACAGGACACAGGATGATATTGGTCATACCTATAAATTTCAGATTGTGAACAAGAAAGTTAAGACCTGAAAGTACGACTAAATTAGTTTTAAAACATCTACTATGGGAAAGGGCTTTATCCTCAAGCTGAGTCACACACAGAAGCAAAAAAACAATACCTAACATACATGCATACATACATACGCGCATACGTGCATACATGTATGCATACGTGCATACATGCATGCATACGTGCATACATGCATGCATGCACACATGCACACACGCACACATGCACACACACACACATACATACATACATACATACATACATACACACACACACGCGCGCGCGCGCGCGCGTAATGGAAGAGAAAGGAAGTCGGTCACTCTTTTCTATGTCGCTAATTTCGATGCCTTGAAATTGCGAGTGAATCTAGCACGTTGAGCAGTCTAACGATCCAAAATACGATAATGTTAATATATTCGATAACAAACCGTTCATAACATAGGTTACGTCAAAAGATGGAGGTTCAATTACTGCATACCAAACAGATGTTGCCAGTCGCTCTCTACCGGCAAATCAATCTCGTTAGTTCCAGTTCGTTCTGGCTGTCGTCCGCGCGTCTGTATTACTAAAGCAGGCCAAAAAACTGTCCTTAACTCCATGCCAAATAGGTCCAATTACGTGCACACTAGAGTGAAATTTAAGTCCAGCTAACTGCCTGGGAACACCGCTATGAAATTCCATATTGGTAGTACCAATTGGTAACTTACACGATTCTCAAATGTTGTGTACCAGGCACGGAGTCACAATCTTTCTTCCACCCTAAATAATATTAAAATAGCTGTTTGAGAAATGAGATGTTAGCAGGTACAGTGGATTCTTCTTCCTCAAGATAGGGTCTGGTGACTAACCTGATCTACAAAAGACAGCAAAAGTTTTGTCTAGTTAACAGCTATCAGCTTCTCACGACAATCTCTGCTGTGTAGAGTTCGTCACTTCAAAATGCATGAAACTCTAACAACAGCCAACAGAACTGTTGCGTCTTCAAGGCATGTCGTTTCAAGCTTCGTTTTGAAGGTTCCCAGTCTTTGCCCGTTTGCCTGTCTAGTAGGACTAACATGTGTATGAACCCGATCTATCAGGCAGATGGTAGATTCTATCCTATGTCAATCCATAACAGATATGTGGTCGACAAAGTGGCACTGGGACAAATTAATCTCCGAGTACTTCGGTTTTCCTCCGTCACTATCACTCCAATAGTGCTCCATACTCACCTTCATCTACATGTTACTTTTACCAGACAAAAAAACGGACGACGCCTGGGAAACTGCAAGAAAAGCAAAGTTCATTCGGATATCGATCGGTGAGCAATAAACAACGAAGTGCTTAAGGCTAAGTAGAAATTCAATTACATTTATGGTTACAGTTACTACTTAGCAATAAACACACTCCGTCTTTTTATGAGGCCAATCAATTATTGCTCTATAAGACATCTTTATGAAACACATACGTAGTCTTTTTAGTGTTCTGTCTGGTGGGGCATGAGGGCTTGAAATGGATATGTAGTCTACCTATCGTTAACTCAAAATTCGAAAACTAAACACGATGCCGAATCACTCCAAATTTTTTAAACCTGTAACCATATATTCTTTAAAAACTGTTATGGAATTCCCTTATCAGAGTGTCAGACTACGTACTAATCCCACTAAACTATAAAAGCCACATACAATTTGCGTCGAGATTAATATAAATATTGAGAACTATGAAACCTGCCTCAAGATACTGAAAACCACGTCCAAAGAAACTCAAACTAATGACAGCCGAAGATCTCACCAGTATACAAGCCATCCAATAGACTCTCCTACCAGAATCACAAAATGATTTTCCCCATACAATAATATTCTTTGCGTTTTCATGATGTTTAGCGGCAGCAATATTAGCAGCTTAGAATTCGATCCTTTGGTTGGCTTGCTCGTAAAGTTGCGAAAAGCGAACATTAGCTTCGTTAAGTTTGTCCGTCTGTGCGTTGGGCCGCATGGAACAACTCAAAATCCACTGGTCGGATTTTCGTGAAATCTTATACTGGTCTGTTTCATTAAATCTATCATAAAATTTGAAGGGTGTTTAAAATCGGGTAAAAAGTAACAGGCACTTTATATGAAACTTGGGTACGTTTATGTCTACTTTGTTTACTAACATCACCTTGGTTGCTGCTCTGCCTTATTTCTTCGTGTGTGTACAGACTGCAGGGTTAAGGAAAAATACACGCTCTTAATCATAATATTTAATCTCTATAAACTACGTCTAGGAATCTGAAATTAGCATGCACTTAGGATGTGGACCGGATAGCGCAGTGAACACAGCGAATCGCTACGGGCTGGACGGTCCGGGGTTTGAATACTGGTGGGAACGAGATTTTCCGCAACCGTCCAAAGCGGCCCTGGTGCCCACCCTTCTTCGTGGCGCTGACCACCCACCCAATCCAACATTGAAGTTAAAGAAAGAGAAGAACCATACCTTTTGCCCTTCCTCTCTGCGCCTTCATTGCATGTTATACGGTGAACTATTCTGCACACAGAACACGGATATGCCTTCAAATGTCGTGCGAAATGTTGTTTTCGAGTCAGCAATAAAAAATATTTGGACGTGAGGATTATTTGAGGTTATATATGACAATGATTCATCAAAATCAAGGTAAGCATACAATCAATAGTTCCCAAAAAAAATGCAACAACAGACTAATAATAGTAGTGACAATCCGTACTATGTTCAAAGTTGTAAACTATTATAGATGTGTATAATTTTGCCTGTTGTTTTGTATGGGTGTGAAAATTGGTCGCTCTCATTCAGGGAGGAACGTAGACTGAGGATGTTTGAGAACAGGGTGTTGAGAATAACATTTGGGCCTAAGGAGGACGAGGAAACAAGGGAGTGGGAAAAACTACACAATGAGGAGTTCAATGATCTGCAGTCCTCATCAAATATTATTCGGGTGATAAAATGGAGAATGAGATGGGCGGAGCATATAGCGCGTGTGAGGGAGAGGAGAGGCGTGTACAGGGTTTTGGTGGAGAAACCTGAGGGAAAGAGACCACTTGGGAGACACAGGAGTAAATGTGAGGATAAAATTAAGATGGATCATAAGGAAGTGGGGTGTGGGGGTATGGACTGGATAGAGCTGGCTCAGTAATAGGGACAGGTAGCAGGCACTTGTGAACGCGGTAATGAATCTTCGGGTTTCATAAAATGCGGGGAATTCTGTACCAGCAATGTCCACAGTTATGTCATCTCTCCCACGTCTAACTTCATTAGAAAGTCTGGAGACCAGAAAAAAACATCGTAGCAATAAATATTTGGATGCCTAAACAACGTGCGTGAGCTCTTTATTGTCAGAAGCAAATCACAGCTTCAGCGCTGTTTACTTTCCAGCGCAGCTGTATCATCAATTCCAACTCAAAACACCACCGATCCAGAAAATTCAGCCAGCGAAAGGAATACCGACTGCAACATCTATCACTCCAGACAAGTTTCTGTTTAACACCCGACTGTGGCAAAAATATCTTGTAACGCGTGACGGAAATGTGGGTAATTACCAGCTCTGGGGAGCGGCGAAAGTCGTGAGAAGATGACACTCACACAGCAAACCAGAAATTCCCTTGCCTTCAGCAGAAAGGGCTGTTTAGTTTCTGTGTTCATTTGAGCTCGCAACTGAACTAGCTAAAACAGACAAAAGTAGTAACTCTTGTGGCCTGTAATCATGAGGTAGCCGATTTGAAAATAAGTCGACACACTGACTGCCCAAACTGAAAAGTGTTTAAGCATTTCCTTTTCACGTCAACGCCAACGCCAACGCCACCGCCGGAGCGTTACATTGAAGACCGCTTCCTGCCACATGTTTCAGTTCATTATTCATAATCACTCAGTCATTCAATACAATATATTCCGAGTTACTGCTAGCGTCGATAAATAAACTACAAATAATTTAAAAAATCCACACTCTAACACATACTTGGTAATGGGATTTCAATGACAAGTCTTGAGAGGGACAAATACGATTTAAAATCACAAAGTACAAATTTAGCCTGTCTAAAACTGCCATAGTTATTGATCTAATGGAAGTGTATTTTGAATTTTATTGGGTACGTAAGCCTATATAAGATCATTTCAATATTTTCCTCCCAAATTATCCAAAAAAAAATTCTTGCTCATCTCTCACAAGGATGTGACGTACCGCAGCCTGGTGTATCAGTCACTAATTATAAATTCTTCGTTCTTAAAGCTGCCGTATAAAAATCTCTGTAAAATTTAATCTGGTAATTGATATGTCCTACGTATTAGAGCAGTTTGTACTTCATAACACTTGTCTGACCTTCATGTATCACAATCTCTCCTCATAGACGAGGCATGGATGAAGATTTTTAAAGAGTTAACCTTTTCATGACGTCGGTGCTACTAACAAGAAGTCGCTCTGGTCAGTAAGGTTGAATTACAGCTGCTTGACCACTTCCATTTACTATGGATATAAGAATGAGCAGATTTATACTTCTGTTCCCCCAATACGCCTTCACAGCCTACACAAGGATAATTTTATCTTCATTCCTGCACCGAAAAAAAAAGAGAGTAATGCAAAACCCGACCTAAAGGAGGAGACCGCAGTAGCAGCAGGACACTGCGTTTCTGCAGAAGTGAAAATGTATTGCAAAGCCCTTTGAGCTACTTCATATTTATAAATTCAATATCTACCTCACAGCAAACACGCCGCATGTCCGTTAAACAGTGCAAAGGGCCTAGGAAGACAAAATGCCTCTAAAGCCATTGCCCATTGCAGATATCAGCTTGTTAATAATCTTTCTGTAAATAATGACTGTTTATTCTGAGAAGCAATTGGAACACATAGATACACAATGTGCGCGCAATGCACAGATTTCAATGGTAACACGTGTTGTGTGTTCATACAGTAACGAACGGCAATGTTTCATTCAGTCGTCAGTGGGGAGTCACTATACTGTAGTCAGTAAGTATAGTTAATATGTTGTGTGTTGGAGGGTCCTGGGTTCGAATGTCAGTAGGCGCAAGTTATTTTTACATTCTCCATACCGTCCAGACCGACTACGAGACCATCCCAACCTACTATTCAATAGTTATCTGGGCTCTTTCTCCGGAGTAAAGCTGCCGGGATGTGAATTTAAACACTTTCTTCTAGTGCCGAGGTTAAGAATAAGTGCAGCTCTATCTCCACTCCCCCTACATTTCTTCATGTAGTGGACAGAGAAAAACTTAACTTTCATTCGTTTAAAATCGTCACTAGACTTTTGTTTCTCTATGTTTCGAGACAGTGTAGTGGCCTCATATTCAACGAACGTTCATGGGCCTTTTGACCCTTGGATGATGAGACAATTGGGCTGTCTCGAAACGTCAGAAACCCATTTCGCATTGACGTGGCGTTACATTCCAGAAAACAAAAACCGGTATCTAGTTCACATCAGTGCGAAAAACTAGAAATTGTTTACAACATTCTTACTTTTTGCTGCAGCAGTTAATAGTAGCATTGCCTCTTGCGCCATCATGCCTCATGCAATACTAACTTTGTACGGGCAGGTTACTTACCGTAAAGTCTGATCTGGAGTCCGAATTAAGACGGTCACACAAGATGCAAAATAATCCGGTTTCGACTAATTTTTCGCTCCCATTTACTACAGAACGTAGTGGGCTAGTGCCTCCTCATTATCGAGAATTCACGATCACACTCAGACCCATAGCAATTGGTAGGATTCCTCTGCAAGAGGCCTGACGCACACACCTCTACCTTACGCCACACAACAATAACACAGACAGACGTCCTAGGCCGCAGCGGGATTCCAACCTGCAAGTCCTGCAAGCGAGAGGCCCAAGATCCACCTCTCAGACCGTGTGGCCACTGGGATTGGAGAGATAAACTAACATTAATCCAAGCACAATATTGGACTGGGGTACACGAACCCGTGATCTGATGCAAACCTTATTCATCCCCAAACAGTCTCGCAGATTATCATTGTAATTATAGCTTGGGTGTAACAGCAGCAGAACACACAACACTGGTTTACAGTCGCTTGGAGCGCTGTTTCTAAACCATCCGTATTGCGGCGCAACACGGAAAATAGCACACATTTGATTCCCATTGTCAAAATCAAACTGTGTAGCACAAATCTCAAAACGCCTAGTACTGCCACATCAAGGTGTCTGAACGTCATTTCCCCTACGGGCAGTAAGATTCTTGGTTTTACCACCTCTATACTACAATTGCACAAATGTCAGTCGGTAACATTAAGAACCACCACAAACGAGGATCCTTCTTGAGAAGCTCGGAATAAAAAACAAATTACCCACATTTTATGGAACCCAAAGTTTCAATACCATGCTCACAATAGCCGTCAGTTGTACATGACTTTAGTAAATAAATCTAGTCCCTACCCTATCCCATTTCTCCAAGGTACACCACGGCTAAGTTTTCTAGCAGGCGCCATCCGTCAGGATTAACGACCAAAGCCTGGTGGGCATTTCTTTTATCTTCCATGCTGCCGCATGACCCGTCCATCACACGCTCAGGTAGTTCATCACAATAAAAATATGTTATCTGAAGTAAAATTCTTGAAAATATTTATTATGCATTTTACAGCTTTTCGTAATTTCTTCCCTCTTAACTCCAATATCAATCTCAACACTCTGTTCTCTTAATTATAAATATGTACTGCAATCACCATGTTCTCTTAACTCCAGTATCAACTTCCGCATATGTTCTCCTAATTCCAAAAATTTATTCAGCACCATGTTCTCTTAATTCCAAATATCTACTTCAGCACCACGTTCTCTTAATTCCAATATCTACTACAGCACCATGTTTCCTTAATTCCAATATCTACTTCAGCACCACGTTTTCTTTATTCCAAGTATCTACTACAGCACCATGTTATCTTAATTCCAAGTATCTACTTCAGCACCACGTTTTCTTTATTCCAAGTATCTACTTCAGCACCACGTTCTCTTAATTCCAGGTATCTACTTCAGCACCACGTTCTCTTAATTCCAATATCTACTTCAGTACCACGTTCTCTTAATTCCAAGTATCTAATTCAGCACCACGTTTTCTTTATTCCAAGTATCTACTACAGCACCATGTTATCTTAATTCCAAGTATCTACTTCAGCACCATGTTATCTTAATTCCAAGTATCTACTTCAGCACCACGTTCTCTTAATTCCAGTATCTACTTCAGTACCACGTTCTCTTAATTCCAAGTATCTACTTCAGCACCACGTTTTCTTTATTCCAAGTATCTACTTCAGCACCACGTTCTCTTAATTCCAAGTATCGAATTCAGCACCATGTTCTCCTAATTCCACATAACCACTTCAGCGCCACGTTGCCGAAGAATGCATAGTGTGGTGTCTTCTTAACATAAGAGACCACGATTCACACCCGTACAAAACAACAAACCCAACTGCACGCGGAACATTGCTACATGTCGATCGGTAAATACCTCCGCTCGGCTGTGTTTGGTTCCTCGTTAAAACAAGCCCTCAGCAGCTCTGTATATTTTGGTACTTGCGTTTGTAGGTAACAAACGGGGAAACAAAATACTTGAATCGAAGTGTTCGATGCGCTCACGAAGTATTCGTACGTGAAATTTTGATACGTAATTGTCGTTTGAAATTGGGATTTTGCCACAACTCAAAAGGATGCACTAGTCATTTTTTGTTGGGATTTGTTTCCTGTGTTCTGTTAATGAAATAAGAGCAAATTCTGAAGTTTCTTATTATTTATTTCTAAGCCAGTGTTCTAAAGAGTAACTAACACAGCTGTTATGTTTTCTTCACACTACTTTCATTTTAGTCCAATTAATACCAGGAATGCAGATCAAGAAATGATAGGTCCCATTTAGTTTAAGTCCTTCCTGGTTTTCTAGTAACTTCACAAAGATAATACATTTTAATTTCTCCAGTGAAAAATATTTATAATTTTCTTTCCATCTTTCATTGTTGACCATTCTGTGCCACTTCATCTAATGCTGTGTGTGTGTGTGTGTGTGTGTGTGTGTGTGTGTGTGTGTGTGTGTGTGGTGTGTGTGGTGTGTGTGTGTTTGTGTGTGTGTG
>Ga0123354_10004935_pt1 | contig 19152 bp, 10 predicted proteins | sample TergutLab28metaG_2_FD_97872 | JGI IMG/M metagenome (GOLD analysis project Ga0123354, IMG submission 97872) | Labiotermes labralis P4 segment gut microbial communities from Petit-Saut dam, French Guiana - Lab288 P4 | ecosystem: Host-associated > Arthropoda: Insects > Digestive system > Gut ...
TATATATATATATATATATCTTTCCTGATAACGTAGGGTTTCCATAGTCAGCCAGACGCATTAACACCAAATGTTTTTTTATAGATCTTTTTGGATTTTACTGTTCTAATTTTTTATTATTTAGTAATAGCGGATAAGAAATTTTCAGGATCAAAATAAAATACACAAATGCTCACACATACCTTGGTGGGGTCTCTGCAGATAAAGTATTTGCAGTAATTTTGAATGCACTGCCAACAAGATAGGCAATGCATGCATAACGCAACATTCAGGCGCGTTCGTGCATCCACTGTAGCAGTAGAAAAACAATAGGTATTGCATATTTTGTGTGTGTGTGTGTGTGTGTGTGTGTGTAGACTTAGGAATCAAATTTGTAAAGCGCATGCGCCTATTGTCATCTGTAGTCTGCCCCGCTCCACAAAATTTTTCCAAGTTATCTAAACGGCATGATTTTCGAAAGAAAAGTTATTGAACATGAAATGTGTGTTTTAATTTTCTCTACATCTTTTGCTGAAGCATTTCTTCTTCTAAGAAGAGCTGTGCGAGATATGATCCAAAATGTATATTGGTCTTCATGTAAAGAGCCGTTATTATTGCCAGATTTTAACGAAACTTGAATTTTCTCGACATATTCTCGAAAAATACTGAAGTGTCAGTGACGGCCGAGTTGCTCCATTCGTAAGGATAGACGGACGTATGGAGAGATGGATAGACAGGCATGAAGAAGCTGACAGTCGATTTTCGCAAATTTTGCGAATGTCCCTACAATCACTGGTGTAGATTATCCGCAACTTGGACTCCCTCGGTACGCATAACGGAAACTTTCATTAACCCGTTTGCAGTATTTAACATCGGGTTTTTTAAGGTAAGGTAACAGGTAAAATTTTGTCAATGCTAAAATACGTTCCAATCCGCGAAGACTTAATGTAAGGGTAGATACACAGCAGCACTTCATGCATTCTTGATAGCGTATGGATTCGCGCGAAAGTTTCGACGCCCTGTAACTTCAGACCTACATCGGAAGACGTGCGCCGGAGCCCAATCAATGTGACGTTCGTGGGTTACAAAAGCAATTCAGACACGGTGGTGACAATGATAAACGATACATATTCCCAGCCATCTATCTCTAGGAGTCTAATACTGACTGAGCTATTCCTTTGGGCTCTAGAGGAATATAAATCCCGAGGTCTTCGTAGGTGATGGATTAGTAGATACTTCAACAAATCAGTGTCAGATACACTATTGAGCGATAAAATAAGTAAAAATACTTCTGTGTATGGTGAAAAGGTGATAGTTTGATAGGAAACGATAGTGGCATAATGGTATTTTAGGTGGCAAGCCAGCATTCACCATAAGGCACGGAAAGATATGTATGAAATCTCTGGCTTCCTTGGCTACTCCAAGAATGACTTGTAAAACTGAACTTATGTAGACTGAGAGGTCTGCTTCGTCTGGGACAAAAGTTTGGGGGCAATGTGAACATCAAGTTTACGTGTAATTGATATCAGGACACTGTCTGTTTATAACATACAACTCTGCTTTCGGAAGGTAGAAGAAAGACAGCTGAAAATTCATTTTTAATGCTCACACAAGGAAGACTTGCCAGCAAGCTTGATGGTGACAGGTGTAATATTTTACAGAGACAGGGGAGCTCTAAGAAAAGCTATGCAATATTTTGTAAGACAGATAAAATATTCTTGAATATGTTGCGTTATGACATCATTATTTTCCTTTACCACTGAAAAGATTTCCCTGCGAGGATATCTTAACTGAACCCATACGGCTGGAAAATAAGACTGGAAAGGTATGAGGGAGATGTGCACAGGTTTAATAAATGACATGAGAGGTGGCACATACGAAATTTTAGGCCTGTGATAGTCTTGTCTGTATAGAGGCAGAAGGTATGCAACATATGTAAAGAAAACTGTTGTGCATTGAGTTTTTTCCCTCCTTCCTACCTGCTTTCGACTAAATAAAACTTGTCTTAGAATGTCAACTTCGAAACGCTGATGACGCAGACTTGAAAAATGTCCTTTGACCGAGGAAGGTTGACAGGTGTCTGACAAGCCTATACACATTAAAAAAAATAGTTCAAACATTACTAACAAAGGCTCTTCGAGGCCATTCCGTCGTACTTTTCTTCTTAGAGGATCCCACTTACGTGCATGTTTCCACAGGAAAACAATTCGACGTGTTCCCTAGTAACAGACACAAAGCATGCCACAAACAGTGTAAATCTCCTTCTGTTTGTTGAATATCATCAGACATTAAAGTCAAAATAGAATTTGGTTGTAGAAATAGCTTGCCAGACGTTGCACAAACAGTTCGTGTTCACTGTTTCAGATAGGCTCCATGAGCGACGGGGGGGGGAAGAGGGGGGGTACAAATATGCGTAGGTTGGAGAATAATATTTAAACGTACCTTAAAGAAACAGAGCGGGAGGAAGTAGTATGGATCTGTGTGGTTCAGGATAGGGAGTTGGGTAGTTAGTTGTTCGGTGATTGCGAACAGGGTCCAGGTAAATTTATCTCTTTGCACGCCATTAAGACACATACCTATATGGCGGAGTGGAAGTATAAATCCATTCGTTCTTAGTCTTGCCACTAGCGAGAATAAGTGTTACCTTCGTATTCCTGCCTCTTAAAATCTGGTGTCCATTACACGCACGTCACATCACTATTAAAATTTCGCGTAACGGCAGGCAGAGTTACGCTGAACGATATTCCACTTTTTAGTGCGTCGATGTCCAAACCTCTTACGTTAATGGACTTTAATTATTATTTTGTTCTTATTCGACATAATAAAGAGGGTCCTGGAGTATTTCCACCCTCCTTCGGTTCGTAGATTCGCATCCCAACTAACAAGCCTCTCGTCGGGGCCTGACAAACGACAGTTGCCAGATAAAATAGAGGCTCTGCATTTTTATGAACGGCAATTGAAGGAGGATAAGATAAGCGATATGTATGGGATGAATTATAGAAATGCAGAATGCGCACAATGAATTAGTTGAGAAAATCATTAAAAAAAAAAAGAAAAATGCCAATTGGATAACTAAACTGCAGACTGTGAAATAATATTCATATAAATGTTAAAGATGGATGGCACAAAATACATTTACATGGCTCAGAATAGGGGCAGGCGGTGCAGAATCGATTGATATAGCTTAAGGTTGGTTCCATTGACCTCTTGTAGTGAATACGGTGATGAACACGCGGGTTTCGTAGATGGCGAGAAATTGCGTGATCAGCTGAGAAACTATCGTCGTCACAAGTCAGATCCCGCCCCAGTGAGTCACTTGATAAGCAATGTTACCAATAACGTACACATCACTTATCTCAAAATTTCAGCAAATTCAACTAGCACGATAGCGCTCATGTGAAATTAATTATAAAATTCAGTACCTCCAACCGACCTGAAATCCGCCGAATGGTAGAGGAGATGAGATCGTTTTTGCACCTTGAAGAATCCCTTCTTTCTCCTTTTATTGTTCTCCATTAAGAAAGGTTCGTAGATAGTGACTGTGTTTCAGCCAGTCAGTTATTACAGCGTAACAATCAGCTGTAAAAAGTTGGCATTTAAATATAAAGGATCCATCCCGTTATGTTGTAATAATAACGTGACATCTATTACCGTCTAAAAACACAACAATATCATCAATAATATGTCAAAAACTTTTAGTTCACTTCTAGGCGACATGTTTCGGCTGTAAAACAGCCATCATCAGGCCAAAGTAGAACACAGTCTAGGTACATGGAAAGTGTGCACACTTGTGTTTTTAGACGGTAATAAATATTACTTTTACATTTTAAAAATATTTTCGAAAGAACACGTCTCATGCAGATATTCTTGTGTGTATGCGAGTGTTTGAGCGTGCCTGCTAGACCTTAATTCTGAAAGTAATTTGTCTTACGAAGGGGCATTCTCTTTGCAGTTGAATCCATTCTTACAGTTTACATTGACAAATGAAGGGTGACAAATGCAATCCATGTGGGGGGGGGGGGCAAAGTTCGCAGAGATCTGCTGCCTGCCATGTCTGACCGCTATTCCATTTCAGAGCCACAGTTTAGAATATTATCCTCAGAATTTTTAAACATATCCTTCTGATGGCAAGACATATAATATTAGAGTCATAAGTACATGCATTTCACATTATTCCAAAAGCACTTCAGTCGTGTAGTTTCGGTAAAGCAGCTGCAGTAAAACAACACGCACGCGCATAATTATAGTTGAATAAACGTATTTATTACGAAACAAAACGTTGTATAGCATTATTACTTCATAAACAAAATAAAATACAAATAAAAACTACATTGATAACATTGTAACATTGCGGGTCCATCGTTTTGATTAAACACCCTTAAAATTTCCCCTACAGATTATCACAACATGCCGGGTTAATTATCATAAACATAAAAAAGTACAGCACAACACATAACTGCGTTAGGCGATAGTTAAATAATCACATTAATATGGAAATCAACGGAACGTGATAATATTTTAACTCTAAAATATTAAGCCTCTCAAATAACATACGGTCAAGTATAATACCTGACAAACATTTTATTGACATTTTATTGCTTCAGTTCGTGTACTAATTAAATAATTCGACGATATGCACGGTGCAAAAATAAGGATTTTATTGACATTTGGTTTACTTTCGCAGCTGTCTTAAAGCTACCTTACTGACAAAATGACTGACTGACTAACTAACTAACTCCGTGGAGCAGAGTCCTTCCTGAGAAGCAAAATGGTCCTCAGCTGGTCAAGAAAATCCCCCAATGTTATGTTATCCGAAGGCACATCACTGCCTTCACAAGCGCCCGCCAACTGTACCTATCCTCAGCCAGCCAATCCAGTCCGTGCCCCATCCCACTTCCTGAAGATCAATTTTAATATTATCGTCCCATCTGCGCCTTTGTTGGAAAGTCGGTATTTAATTAATTGCTTCAACTGTAGGCACAAAGCGTACTTTAATGCATATCTCTATATACGTGAATTTATTACTGTTGATCGCAATTAGCAAACATTCTAAACCTGTGGTTATTAAGGAAACCAAGAAGCTGATTTATTATAGAAGTATAAGGAAAGACGGAGACGGACAGAAAAGGAGGACAGTAATTAGTTAAACGAAGATGACTGCATCAAAGACACAAATCTACTTTGTAGAGAATTTTCGGAGTCTGCTGCAGAAGTTAATGAGGAGCAGCAATGCCAGGTAAATGTCATAACGCTACACTCAGAGAGCAAAATGATAGGCAATTTGTAAAGGCATGATGAGAAAGATACCATCCCCCCCTGGCCTACTATTCTAAGGCAAACAACGAATTGGATACATGCAAAATTAGGAAGGAGACTTAGGAAACAGCTCGTAATGCGAATGTTTATCCTTGCTTGATTGCTGGTCTCTTTCATACAGGATTACTACAGTGGAATTTCCGAGAACACAATTTTCAAGCTCAAGAATCCCAAAGAATAGATACCTCTTTCTGTGAAGCTCCCTTTCCTTCAGATGTTCATTTGTAGAAGAGGGACAAACAGCGTAAATTCCTACATTGTTAAAGTAATTTATCGTAGGTCTTGTCTCAGTTCAGAACACGAATGTGAAGCCGTGTAAACCCTTTCCAAAGTCTGTCCCTGCATGACGTTTATTAGACCCTCTTACTAACCTCTCGACTGTTTTGTTACTCGGTTCAACGTCAAACATTCATACATAAAAAGACGTCTATACGATACTCTTCAGGTGCCTGTCTCACTTCAAAACTCTCCTTTCCAATTTCGCTCTAATAACTTGTCCATTCAAAACGTTAAGTTGCTATAACACGAGAAAAACCTGCAGCGTTTATCAGAGGGAAACATGAAACATGTTTAAAATATGCAAAGAAAACCAACTTCATGCACAACTTATTCTTAGTATATTTCGTCAACCTCTACATGTTTCGGGCGTATCTAGGCCCATCATCAGGAGGTACAACCTTGTGTATACAACAGTTGGTACTTATTATTCTTTTTAGATGGCTGTTTGTTGTCCTGGTTGGATTGGAGAACATGTTTCGGGCATATCTAGGCCAATCATCAGGAGGTACAACCATGTGTATACAACAGTTGGTACTTATTATTCTTTTTAGATGGCTGTTTGTTGTCCTGGTTGGATTGGAGAATTCCAATCCAACCAGGACAACAAACAGCCATCTAAAAAGAATAATAAGTACCAACTGTTGTATACACATGGTTGTACCTCCTGATGATGGGCCTAGATACGCCCGAAACATGTAGAGATTGACGAAATATACTAAGAATAATTTGTGCATCTAGTAGGATTTTCTTTACATGATTGCATCGAGATGCACGGTCAACAAAACATAATATTTACAGTACTTCAGGAGGAATGTCGGAATGGAAAAACGCCCTCACAACGACGACTGTGAAAATGACCATCTGCTGACATATGACGCTACTCAGGATGAAGAGAGCGCATTTCTCCTCAAAATCGATAAATTTCTACCACAGGGCGTCACATTCCAGAAGATGGTAAACTTCAAAGTCTTCAAATATGTGGACCACAGAGGCACGTGGAAAGCGAATAATACGGGTTATTGCGCTAAGCTGAAGTTTATTTGCCTGCAAATAAAACAGTACTTTAGACAGTGGAGTTTATATGCTTACGGTACTCTATGAACGTGGCTTGAATCAAATATGCCAGGAAAGGAAACAAAAAGGTAGAATAAATATGTTGTTGGTTCCGTTGTTAGTTTGGAAAGAAAGATGAAATCCATGATAATTGGGAATTGGAATTCGGCCGCAGAATAACTTGAACAGAAAAAAGGATGCTAATTCCTCGAGTGACTGAAGAAACACATGGTCACTTTTCTTGAGTAACGACAGACTTGGGACACATATATAATGAAAATAACATTAACGGAATTATTATACTGAAAGTTTTGAGACAAACAAGTAATTGATTACGCACAAACTGTGTATATAGGGCCAAAAAAGTCCATACAAAATCAGAACGCTGTATAAACCTCAATTAAATTTACGCTCAGCAGTATCAAATTCGTCCCTCTCGATAATGTTAGCAGTAATGGCAACAGCAATGGTTGCAATTGATGAGCAGCTGTTGCCGCAGTAAACGGACGCCTTCTGAGTTGTCTCTGTACACTGAGAGAAAGAAACACTGCAGGCTCCACAATTATAAGGGTCATTATCAACACGTGTTTTAACACCCCAGACTTTTAAGCCGTCGGTAAACGTGGCTGTTGCTGAGAATTGTTTTACGGTTAATTTGTAGATAGGCAATGATAATGCCGGAAAGAGTATCATTATTGCCACTAGCAAGCCCAAGCCTTTTACAGTCATCGGAAAATTGTTGAAAACAAAGAGACAGAGCTTTCTAGGGAAGGGCCGGTGAACTTTTCGAAGGTGTGCTTCCAAATTTTCTATAAATTTCAAATTAATTCTTCCGCGTGTCTCTGGGAATTTTGAAGGGCAAAATACTGTCTTGGATCCCGACATTTTTATTATTACTGCATAGAATAATTATTAATATTACATTTCTAAAAAAGGTATCCTCGAGCAATGCGATAAGGAAGAAGGTTTGGAAGTCACTGGAGCTGTTTATTTCTTTTTTGAAAAGAAGATCGTAAAGCGTTTTGTCCAGTGTCACGTACTCGCCCAGTCACCGCCATACCGGCGCCCCATTGATAAATATCCAGTCAATATTTCACAATGCTCCCGATTTGTGCAGAAATATTTCACCCACAGTATTATTTGGTAACAAATATAAAATCTCTACGCAGTCTGGCGTGTATATATATATAAAAGGTAAAGGTAAAGTGATCCCGGTACAGGCCCGGTATGTCCCAGAGGGTGGATAGAGGTATAGCTGTGCTCTCCCATGACCGCGGCACTAGAAGGGGTAAGTGGTCAGCAGCATGTCGCGGCCGCACTTTACCCCCGGGAAAGACACGGTACCCATTGCACAGGAGGCTGGGTGGGCCCCAGGGCCGGTCTGAACGGGCGGAAAATGTCGTCCTCATCGGGATTCGATCCCGGACCGTCCAACCCGTAGTCAGTCGCTAAACCGACTGAACTACCTGGCCCATATATGTATACACACACACACACACACACACACACATATTTTACACAAAACAGGGACGCTGGGAGGACAAAATATATAGAAAAAAATGTTGGGACAGCAGTGAATGCCGCGAGCCAGGCAAATCTTTCCGCATGCCACTTCGGGCACGCGTGCCATAGGTTTTTGGCCCTGTTCTAGGGCGACCAGCCGCTTCAGTTCGTGGTTTGAATCCAAGGTTTCGGAGATGGCTCTGTCTCTTTTGTCAACAAACGACATGGTGGCTTGCATATCAAAACCCTCAATGCAGAGGGCGGTGTAATGTCAATCTTTGCAGGGCCTCAGAGCAGGACTAGATGACGATCTAGGTACAGCAAAATTCTGACAGCACAAGACTTAGACGTGTTATTGGTCTTCAGACGACAGAGGTGTGCATTTTTAAGCATTTCAACTTCTGAGTGGACACTACAAAGTCAAAGAGAAGACGACATTTTATAACGCATAAGGGAGTGTACACTTATCTCTGCCCATTGTACTTCCTCACCAATCTAGGAAGTGTGTCATCCCGTTGTGTGTGTGAAACTAGGAGAAGGTATGTAGTCAAACACAACTTAACCCATAAAACAATACGACTCCAAAATCAACGACTTCATACTAGCCAACAATTTCCAAACTACAAAACAAGACCCCACCAAGTCTTTCCAATCCCAAATCCGGAAAGTTATAAATAACAGCAAAACACTCATCTCCCCAGACACCAAATGGAAGTACATAAACATGAACCCAACAGCGCTGACCATAAAAGGACTGATCAAACTACACAAACCTGAACAACCCATAAGACCTGTAGTCAAATGGCGAGGAGCCCCAGCATACAAACTAGCCAGTTGTGTTTGACTACATACCTTCTCCTTGTTCCTCACCAACTATTTCATTAAGCATGTATATATATATATATATATATATATATATATATATATATATATATATGTGTGTGTGTGTGTGTGTGTGTGTGTGTGCTTTCAATTTTAAACATTATAAAATAAGTTAAAGAGAGTACGTGACATGAAAGGAAAACTGATAATATCTACCACAATATTGTGGGAGAAAGCAATAAATTCAAAACACGACAAAAATATGTACACCTAAAAGCTTTTACATAAATTGTTACATGCTCCGTAAAGAAATGTATTCAAAAATATTTCGTATGTTATGTGGGTCTGATATTATACAGAATTACTATGTTCGGTACCTTGCAACAACTTCAGTACGTCAGATTATTATTGAATGGAAAACTAATAAGCGCGAGGTATCGGTGGCCTCTGATTTTGTAACATTCATACATGAATTAAAGCAAGTCACTTTCCAACATTCGGCAGACCGAAAAGAAAAGCACGGCTATATCATAAGCTTACAATAATAATATAAACAGCCAACTGGATGCAACAATAATAATTTTATTAATAATTTCAATCAGTTCAACATGTTTCGGGCGATAATTATCGCCCGAAACATGTTGAACTGATTGAAATTATTAATAAAATTATTATTGTTGCATCCAGTTGGCTGTTTATATTATTATTGTAAGCTTATGATATAGCCGTGCTTTTCTTTTCGGTCTGCCGAATGTTGGAAAGTGACTTGCTTTAATTCATGTATGAATGTTACAAAATCAGAGGCCACCGATACCTCGCGCTTATTAGTTTTCCATTCAATAATAATCTGACGTACTGAAGTTGTTGCAAGGTACCGAACATAGTAATTCTGTATAATATCAGACCCACATAACATACGAAATATTTTTGAATACATTTCTTTACGGAGCATGTAACAATTTATGTAAAAGCTTTTAGGTGTACATATTTTTGTCGTGTTTTGAATTTATTGCTTTCTCCCACAATATTGTGGTAGATATTATCAGTTTTCCTTTCATGTCACGTACTCTCTTTAACTTATTTTATAATGTTTAAAATTGAAAGCACACACACACACACACACACACACACACATATATATATATATATATATATATATATATATATATATATATATATACATGCTTAATGAAATAGTTGGTGAGGAACAAGGAGAAGGTATGTAGTCAAACACAACTGGCTAGTTTGTATGCTGGGGCTCCTCGCCATTTGACTACAGGTCTTATGGGTTGTTCAGGTTTGTGTAGTTTGATCAGTCCTTTTATGGTCAGCGCTGTTGGGTTCATGTTTATGTACTTCCATTTGGTGTCTGGGGAGATGAGTGTTTTGCTGTTATTTATAACTTTCCGGATTTGGGATTGGAAAGACTTGGTGGGGTCTTGTTTTGTAGTTTGGAAATTGTTGGCTAGTATGAAGTCGTTGATTTTGGAGTCGTATTGTTTTATGGGTTAAGTTGTGTTTGACTACATACCTTCTCCTAGTTTCACACACACAACGGGATGACACACTTCCTAGATTGGTGAGGAAGTACAATGGGCAGAGATAAGTGTACACTCCCTTATGCGTTATAAAATGTCGTCTTCTCTTTGACTTTGTAGTGTCCACTCAGAAGTTGAAATGCTTAAAAATGCACACCTCTGTCGTCTGAAGACCAATAACACGTCTAAGTCTTGTGCTGTCAGAATTTTGCTGTACCTAGATCGTCATCTAGTCCTGCTCTGAGGCCCTGCAAAGATTGACATTACACCGCCCTCTGCATTGAGGGTTTTGATATGCAAGCCACCATGTCGTTTGTTGACAAAAGAGACAGAGCCATCTCCGAAACCTTGGATTCAAACCACGAACTGAAGCGGCTGGTCGCCCTAGAACAGGGCCAAAAACCTATGGCACGCGTGCCCGAAGTGGCATGCGGAAAGATTTGCCTGGCTCGCGGCATTCACTGCTGTCCCAACATTTTTTTCTATATATTTTGTCCTCCCAGCGTCCCTGTTTTGTGTAAAATATGTGTGTGTGTGTGTGTGTGTGTGTGTATACATATATGGGCCAGGTAGTTCAGTCGGTTTAGCGACTGACTACGGGTTGGACGGTCCGGGATCGAATCCCGATGAGGACGACATTTTCCGCCCGTTCAGACCGGCCCTGGGGCCCACCCAGCCTCCTGTGCAATGGGTACCGTGTCTTTCCCGGGGGTAAAGTGCGGCCGCGACATGCTGCTGACCACTTACCCCTTCTAGTGCCGCGGTCATGGGAGAGCACAGCTATACCTCTATCCACCCTCTGGGACATACCGGGCCTGTACCGGGATCACTTTACCTTTACCTTTTATATATATATACACGCCAGACTGCGTAGAGATTTTATATTTGTTACCAAATAATACTGTGGGTGAAATATTTCTGCACAAATCGGGAGCATTGTGAAATATTGACTGGATATTTATCAATGGGGCGCCGGTATGGCGGTGACTGGGCGAGTACGTGACACTGGACAAAACGCTTTACGATCTTCTTTTCAAAAAAGAAATAAACAGCTCCAGTGACTTCCAAACCTTCTTCCTTATCGCATTGCTCGAGGATACCTTTTTTAGAAATGTAATATTAATAATTATTCTATGCAGTAATAATAAAAATGTCGGGATCCAAGACAGTATTTTGCCCTTCAAAATTCCCAGAGACACGCGGAAGAATTAATTTGAAATTTATAGAAAATTTGGAAGCACACCTTCGAAAAGTTCACCGGCCCTTCCCTAGAAAGCTCTGTCTCTTTGTTTTCAACAATTTTCCGATGACTGTAAAAGGCTTGGGCTTGCTAGTGGCAATAATGATACTCTTTCCGGCATTATCATTGCCTATCTACAAATTAACCGTAAAACAATTCTCAGCAACAGCCACGTTTACCGACGGCTTAAAAGTCTGGGGTGTTAAAACACGTGTTGATAATGACCCTTATAATTGTGGAGCCTGCAGTGTTTCTTTCTCTCAGTGTACAGAGACAACTCAGAAGGCGTCCGTTTACTGCGGCAACAGCTGCTCATCAATTGCAACCATTGCTGTTGCCATTACTGCTAACATTATCGAGAGGGACGAATTTGATACTGCTGAGCGTAAATTTAATTGAGGTTTATACAGCGTTCTGATTTTGTATGGACTTTTTTGGCCCTATATACACAGTTTGTGCGTAATCAATTACTTGTTTGTCTCAAAACTTTCAGTATAATAATTCCGTTAATGTTATTTTCATTATATATGTGTCCCAAGTCTGTCGTTACTCAAGAAAAGTGACCATGTGTTTCTTCAGTCACTCGAGGAATTAGCATCCTTTTTTCTGTTCAAGTTATTCTGCGGCCGAATTCCAATTCCCAATTATCATGGATTTCATCTTTCTTTCCAAACTAACAACGGAACCAACAACATATTTATTCTACCTTTTTGTTTCCTTTCCTGGCATATTTGATTCAAGCCACGTTCATAGAGTACCGTAAGCATATAAACTCCACTGTCTAAAGTACTGTTTTATTTGCAGGCAAATAAACTTCAGCTTAGCGCAATAACCCGTATTATTCGCTTTCCACGTGCCTCTGTGGTCCACATATTTGAAGACTTTGAAGTTTACCATCTTCTGGAATGTGACGCCCTGTGGTAGAAATTTATCGATTTTGAGGAGAAATGCGCTCTCTTCATCCTGAGTAGCGTCATATGTCAGCAGATGGTCATTTTCACAGTCGTCGTTGTGAGGGCGTTTTTCCATTCCGACATTCCTCCTGAAGTACTGTAAATATTATGTTTTGTTGACCGTGCATCTCGATGCAATCATGTAAAGAAAATCCTACTAGATGCACAAATTATTCTTAGTATATTTCGTCAATCTCTACATGTTTCGGGCGTATCTAGGCCCATCATCAGGAGGTACAACCATGTGTATACAACAGTTGGTACTTATTATTCTTTTTAGATGGCTGTTTGTTGTCCTGGTTGGATTGGAATTCTCCAATCCAACCAGGACAACAAACAGCCATCTAAAAAGAATAATAAGTACCAACTGTTGTATACACATGGTTGTACCTCCTGATGATTGGCCTAGATATGCCCGAAACATGTTCTCCAATCCAACCAGGACAACAAACAGCCATCTAAAAAGAATAATAAGTACCAACTGTTGTATACACAAGGTTGTACCTCCTGATGATGGGCCTAGATACGCCCGAAACATGTAGAGGTTGACGAAATATACTAAGAATAAGTTGTGCATGAAGTTGGTTTTCTTTGCATATTTTAAACATGTTTCATGTTTCCCTCTGATAAACGCTGCAGGTTTTTCTCGTGTTATAGCAACTTAACGTTTTGAATGGACAAGTTATTAGAGCGAAATTGGAAAGGAGAGTTTTGAAGTGAGACAGGCACCTGAAGAGTATCGTATAGACGTCTTTTTATGTATGAATGTTTGACGTTGAACCGAGTAACAAAACAGTCGAGAGGTTAGTAAGAGGGTCTAATAAACGTCATGCAGGGACAGACTTTGGAAAGGGTTTACACGGCTTCACATTCGTGTTCTGAACTGAGACAAGACCTACGATAAATTACTTTAACAATGTAGGAATTTACGCTGTTTGTCCCTCTTCTACAAATGAACATCTGAAGGAAAGGGAGCTTCACAGAAAGAGGTATCTATTCTTTGGGATTCTTGAGCTTGAAAATTGTGTTCTCGGAAATTCCACTGTAGTAATCCTGTATGAAAGAGACCAGCAATCAAGCAAGGATAAACATTCGCATTACGAGCTGTTTCCTAAGTCTCCTTCCTAATTTTGCATGTATCCAATTCGTTGTTTGCCTTAGAATAGTAGGCCAGGGGGGGATGGTATCTTTCTCATCATGCCTTTACAAATTGCCTATCATTTTGCTCTCTGAGTGTAGCGTTATGACATTTACCTGGCATTGCTGCTCCTCATTAACTTCTGCAGCAGACTCCGAAAATTCTCTACAAAGTAGATTTGTGTCTTTGATGCAGTCATCTTCGTTTAACTAATTACTGTCCTCCTTTTCTGTCCGTCTCCGTCTTTCCTTATACTTCTATAATAAATCAGCTTCTTGGTTTCCTTAATAACCACAGGTTTAGAATGTTTGCTAATTGCGATCAACAGTAATAAATTCACGTATATAGAGATATGCATTAAAGTACGCTTTGTGCCTACAGTTGAAGCAATTAATTAAATACCGACTTTCCAACAAAGGCGCAGATGGGACGATAATATTAAAATTGATCTTCAGGAAGTGGGATGGGGCACGGACTGGATTGGCTGGCTGAGGATAGGTACAGTTGGCGGGCGCTTGTGAAGGCAGTGATGTGCCTTCGGATAACATAACATTGGGGGATTTTCTTGACCAGCTGAGGACCATTTTGCTTCTCAGGAAGGACTCTGCTCCACGGAGTTAGTTAGTTAGTCAGTCAGTCATTTTGTCAGTAAGGTAGCTTTAAGACAGCTGCGAAAGTAAACCAAATGTCAATAAAATCCTTATTTTTGCACCGTGCATATCGTCGAATTATTTAATTAGTACACGAACTGAAGCAATAAAATGTCAATAAAATGTTTGTCAGGTATTATACTTGACCGTATGTTATTTGAGAGGCTTAATATTTTAGAGTTAAAATATTATCACGTTCCGTTGATTTCCATATTAATGTGATTATTTAACTATCGCCTAACGCAGTTATGTGTTGTGCTGTACTTTTTTATGTTTATGATAATTAACCCGGCATGTTGTGATAATCTGTAGGGGAAATTTTAAGGGTGTTTAATCAAAACGATGGACCCGCAATGTTACAATGTTATCAATGTAGTTTTTATTTGTATTTTATTTTGTTTATGAAGTAATAATGCTATACAACGTTTTGTTTCGTAATAAATACGTTTATTCAACTATAATTATGCGCGTGCGTGTTGTTTTACTGCAGCTGCTTTACCGAAACTACACGACTGAAGTGCTTTTGGAATAATGTGAAATGCATGTACTTATGACTCTAATATTATATGTCTTGCCATCAGAAGGATATGTTTAAAAATTCTGAGGATAATATTCTAAACTGTGGCTCTGAAATGGAATAGCGGTCAGACATGGCAGGCAGCAGATCTCTGCGAACTTTGCCCCCCCCCCCCACATGGATTGCATTTGTCACCCTTCATTTGTCAATGTAAACTGTAAGAATGGATTCAACTGCAAAGAGAATGCCCCTTCGTAAGACAAATTACTTTCAGAATTAAGGTCTAGCAGGCACGCTCAAACACTCGCATACACACAAGAATATCTGCATGAGACGTGTTCTTTCGAAAATATTTTTAAAATGTAAAAGTAATATTTATTACCGTCTAAAAACACAAGTGTGCACACTTTCCATGTACCTAGACTGTGTTCTACTTTGGCCTGATGATGGCTGTTTTACAGCCGAAACATGTCGCCTAGAAGTGAACTAAAAGTTTTTGACATATTATTGATGATATTGTTGTGTTTTTAGACGGTAATAGATGTCACGTTATTATTACAACATAACGGGATGGATCCTTTATATTTAAATGCCAACTTTTTACAGCTGATTGTTACGCTGTAATAACTGACTGGCTGAAACACAGTCACTATCTACGAACCTTTCTTAATGGAGAACAATAAAAGGAGAAAGAAGGGATTCTTCAAGGTGCAAAAACGATCTCATCTCCTCTACCATTCGGCGGATTTCAGGTCGGTTGGAGGTACTGAATTTTATAATTAATTTCACATGAGCGCTATCGTGCTAGTTGAATTTGCTGAAATTTTGAGATAAGTGATGTGTACGTTATTGGTAACATTGCTTATCAAGTGACTCACTGGGGCGGGATCTGACTTGTGACGACGATAGTTTCTCAGCTGATCACGCAATTTCTCGCCATCTACGAAACCCGCGTGTTCATCACCGTATTCACTACAAGAGGTCAATGGAACCAACCTTAAGCTATATCAATCGATTCTGCACCGCCTGCCCCTATTCTGAGCCATGTAAATGTATTTTGTGCCATCCATCTTTAACATTTATATGAATATTATTTCACAGTCTGCAGTTTAGTTATCCAATTGGCATTTTTCTTTTTTTTTTTAATGATTTTCTCAACTAATTCATTGTGCGCATTCTGCATTTCTATAATTCATCCCATACATATCGCTTATCTTATCCTCCTTCAATTGCCGTTCATAAAAATGCAGAGCCTCTATTTTATCTGGCAACTGTCGTTTGTCAGGCCCCGACGAGAGGCTTGTTAGTTGGGATGCGAATCTACGAACCGAAGGAGGGTGGAAATACTCCAGGACCCTCTTTATTATGTCGAATAAGAACAAAATAATAATTAAAGTCCATTAACGTAAGAGGTTTGGACATCGACGCACTAAAAAGTGGAATATCGTTCAGCGTAACTCTGCCTGCCGTTACGCGAAATTTTAATAGTGATGTGACGTGCGTGTAATGGACACCAGATTTTAAGAGGCAGGAATACGAAGGTAACACTTATTCTCGCTAGTGGCAAGACTAAGAACGAATGGATTTATACTTCCACTCCGCCATATAGGTATGTGTCTTAATGGCGTGCAAAGAGATAAATTTACCTGGACCCTGTTCGCAATCACCGAACAACTAACTACCCAACTCCCTATCCTGAACCACACAGATCCATACTACTTCCTCCCGCTCTGTTTCTTTAAGGTACGTTTAAATATTATTCTCCAACCTACGCATATTTGTACCCCCCCTCTTCCCCCCCCCGTCGCTCATGGAGCCTATCTGAAACAGTGAACACGAACTGTTTGTGCAACGTCTGGCAAGCTATTTCTACAACCAAATTCTATTTTGACTTTAATGTCTGATGATATTCAACAAACAGAAGGAGATTTACACTGTTTGTGGCATGCTTTGTGTCTGTTACTAGGGAACACGTCGAATTGTTTTCCTGTGGAAACATGCACGTAAGTGGGATCCTCTAAGAAGAAAAGTACGACGGAATGGCCTCGAAGAGCCTTTGTTAGTAATGTTTGAACTATTTTTTTTAATGTGTATAGGCTTGTCAGACACCTGTCAACCTTCCTCGGTCAAAGGACATTTTTCAAGTCTGCGTCATCAGCGTTTCGAAGTTGACATTCTAAGACAAGTTTTATTTAGTCGAAAGCAGGTAGGAAGGAGGGAAAAAACTCAATGCACAACAGTTTTCTTTACATATGTTGCATACCTTCTGCCTCTATACAGACAAGACTATCACAGGCCTAAAATTTCGTATGTGCCACCTCTCATGTCATTTATTAAACCTGTGCACATCTCCCTCATACCTTTCCAGTCTTATTTTCCAGCCGTATGGGTTCAGTTAAGATATCCTCGCAGGGAAATCTTTTCAGTGGTAAAGGAAAATAATGATGTCATAACGCAACATATTCAAGAATATTTTATCTGTCTTACAAAATATTGCATAGCTTTTCTTAGAGCTCCCCTGTCTCTGTAAAATATTACACCTGTCACCATCAAGCTTGCTGGCAAGTCTTCCTTGTGTGAGCATTAAAAATGAATTTTCAGCTGTCTTTCTTCTACCTTCCGAAAGCAGAGTTGTATGTTATAAACAGACAGTGTCCTGATATCAATTACACGTAAACTTGATGTTCACATTGCCCCCAAACTTTTGTCCCAGACGAAGCAGACCTCTCAGTCTACATAAGTTCAGTTTTACAAGTCATTCTTGGAGTAGCCAAGGAAGCCAGAGATTTCATACATATCTTTCCGTGCCTTATGGTGAATGCTGGCTTGCCACCTAAAATACCATTATGCCACTATCGTTTCCTATCAAACTATCACCTTTTCACCATACACAGAAGTATTTTTACTTATTTTATCGCTCAATAGTGTATCTGACACTGATTTGTTGAAGTATCTACTAATCCATCACCTACGAAGACCTCGGGATTTATATTCCTCTAGAGCCCAAAGGAATAGCTCAGTCAGTATTAGACTCCTAGAGATAGATGGCTGGGAATATGTATCGTTTATCATTGTCACCACCGTGTCTGAATTGCTTTTGTAACCCACGAACGTCACATTGATTGGGCTCCGGCGCACGTCTTCCGATGTAGGTCTGAAGTTACAGGGCGTCGAAACTTTCGCGCGAATCCATACGCTATCAAGAATGCATGAAGTGCTGCTGTGTATCTACCCTTACATTAAGTCTTCGCGGATTGGAACGTATTTTAGCATTGACAAAATTTTACCTGTTACCTTACCTTAAAAAACCCGATGTTAAATACTGCAAACGGGTTAATGAAAGTTTCCGTTATGCGTACCGAGGGAGTCCAAGTTGCGGATAATCTACACCAGTGATTGTAGGGACATTCGCAAAATTTGCGAAAATCGACTGTCAGCTTCTTCATGCCTGTCTATCCATCTCTCCATACGTCCGTCTATCCTTACGAATGGAGCAACTCGGCCGTCACTGACACTTCAGTATTTTTCGAGAATATGTCGAGAAAATTCAAGTTTCGTTAAAATCTGGCAATAATAACGGCTCTTTACATGAAGACCAATATACATTTTGGATCATATCTCGCACAGCTCTTCTTAGAAGAAGAAATGCTTCAGCAAAAGATGTAGAGAAAATTAAAACACACATTTCATGTTCAATAACTTTTCTTTCGAAAATCATGCCGTTTAGATAACTTGGAAAAATTTTGTGGAGCGGGGCAGACTACAGATGACAATAGGCGCATGCGCTTTACAAATTTGATTCCTAAGTCTACACACACACACACACACACACACACACAAAATATGCAATACCTATTGTTTTTCTACTGCTACAGTGGATGCACGAACGCGCCTGAATGTTGCGTTATGCATGCATTGCCTATCTTGTTGGCAGTGCATTCAAAATTACTGCAAATACTTTATCTGCAGAGACCCCACCAAGGTATGTGTGAGCATTTGTGTATTTTATTTTGATCCTGAAAATTTCTTATCCGCTATTACTAAATAATAAAAAATTAGAACAGTAAAATCCAAAAAGATCTATAAAAAAACATTTGGTGTTAATGCGTCTGGCTGACTATGGAAACCCTACGTTATCAGGAAAGATATATATATATATATATA
>Ga0123354_10004937_pt1 | contig 19151 bp, 19 predicted proteins | sample TergutLab28metaG_2_FD_97872 | JGI IMG/M metagenome (GOLD analysis project Ga0123354, IMG submission 97872) | Labiotermes labralis P4 segment gut microbial communities from Petit-Saut dam, French Guiana - Lab288 P4 | ecosystem: Host-associated > Arthropoda: Insects > Digestive system > Gut ...
ATAATCCCCCCGGTGTAAAAGTTTACCCTTTGGAAAAAAAAAAAAGGGGAAGAATCCCTTTTTACCCCAAAAAAACGGGGGAAAAAATTTTTAAGGGGTTTTTTCCCCCTGGTTTTTTTGGGGGGGGGGGGGGGGGGGGGAAAGGCTATCAAGGCGCACAACCACGAAGTCACAACGGGAAGTCGGAGACACCACTGGAGCTTATTTGAAAACGAGCGTTTGCATTTCTGGTACATTTCACCCCCCCCACCCTATATTACCACTTAAACAAGAAATAATATTAGGACCATTATAAATTTGAGGTTAGAAATTTGGCTCTTGTTGTATCACAGTTAGGCTAGATTTTATGGGCCACATGTATGTTTGAAATTGGAGAGGACACATAATGTTGCATGTATCAAAAGTTTTAAACACACAGGCTTCTTTCTTTTTCCATTATGTACACTTCTCAGTATTCCACATATGTAATGTACATGAGCTGAATTATGTTTACTGTCAGAGTTTAACTGTATTGACATCCACAGTTCCTTCACCATATACTTTGAACAGATACTTGTGAATGCAAATTGGCTTGAAACCTTCAGGAGCCCAAAATTTGATTTCTGCTTGTTCATTTAAACACACCACTTTCTGCCAATTTAGAATAAGGAGTGGTCATGCCATCTGTGAGTGATACTAATGACTCATCGAAAATGGTTGAGAATATTAAAGGACTTTACAGATATAGTGTTTATTCATATAGAATAGGAATGTACGGAAATGAAAAATAGGGGGCATGTCTTTCGGACAGTCTGTTGTACATAAAGTTGCTGTAGGAATGTAATGGCAATTAACTTCTGAAAATAATGATAATTAGAGTTTCTGTGTTCTGTGGTGCAGTACAAGAAAAAAGAAAACAAAGGATTCCATATTTGTATCCTTTCATTGGTGCTTGAGAAATTAAGTTTGTTCTTCTACTTGAAATATCATTACCTTATTTTTTATTTTTCAGTTCGTCACTGTCATCTGTTCCCACGGGCTCTTGGTGAAATTGTAGGTCACTACAATGTCCAAGAACTTCACATTAGCCTCACTGAAGGGCTTTGGAGGCATGAAACCTGGGGCTATCCTGTCCACAATGCAGCACCTGGAGCAGAACTGTGGGCATGGTTTAAAGAAGGCACCAAAATGTAAGCATGTTTAGTAGGGTGGGTCTTCACGCAGGTAATAATCTTTTCATTATAACTACTTGAGCACTGCTAGAGAATGTGTGTTTTATTGTGGACTTTCTGACAGTTATTCCATTCTTCTTGTTGATTCTGAAAATGTTATTTGATGTAGAATAATATTAAGTGTACCAGTTTCTCTCTTTCAGCATTGATAAAACTTGGAAAGAATTGGCAGGTGCTCTGTCAGGGTTACTTTGTGCCTCCCTGAATTTCATTGATTCATCAAATAGCCTGAATCCTGAGTTCACTTTTCGACCAACTGGAATTGTTTCCTGTCCGGCTGCAAATTCATCATACCTCCGTTACGCCACTCTTCCAAGAGAAATTGTTTGTACTGAAAATTTGACACCATGGAAGAAGCTTCTTCCTTGTGATGCTAAGGTGATCAAATAAAAAAAATATTTACATCATAAATAGAGACTGCTGTGTAATAGAGTGAATCTCCTTCAAAGTGTCCCTTTCAGAAAGGCCTGTCAACATTGCTGAATGCTGGCCATATTCACAACACCAACTACCATTCTCTGGGGCTTCATTTGCGACCAGTGTGCAGGGTAAGTTGATGCAAATGGCTGCACATTGCTGTTATATTATTCTGGTAATTCTGGGGCAAATGTCCTGGGAATTATGTCCATATTGTGGTTATTGTTCAGTAAAGACGTAGTTGATAAAATTATTGTGGAGACCTATTCCTTATACCAAACAGGTTATGTATATTAGAGGCAGACTTTTTGCAGTTAGGTCCTGTATAAGATGGTGAACGGGAAACAGATGTCTGACATGCTTGGTTTATTTTTGCCAATTAGGACCATTCAAAAGCCCACTTCCTGAGGCAGACTTCTAAAAAAAAATTCTGTCCGCCTAGTTTTGGTGATGTAATATCAAGAGATTGTTCAGACAACACCATAGTGCAAAACTGTAAAATTTTTATATTCCTGCTTCATATAAGTTATTTCAGGACTTTGCTATCCTGGGCAGAAGTTTATATTGATGGATCCTTATCACTATGGAAGGGATATCTGTCTGTCAAACAGTGTTTGCCTCTACAATAAGCTAAATATAGCAAAAAGACCTGTGAATTATGTGTGTCCATTTGAGGATATTTGTGTACTCTTTTGGTTTGTGTGGGTAAAGACAGATAATCTTATCCCTAGTAACAAGTGGGATAAGCCAAATGACATTGTCCTCCATCTCTTGAAACCCTTGCTGGAAGAAGGAAGTAGGACTGGTCAGGTTGATAAAACACACCGATTGTGTTGGATCTGTTACAGTAAACCAGAGTAGTGTTCCCTGCATAGTCCAAGTTGCCAAGCTGAAAAAGGAGAAATAGTTTCTTAGCACTGTAGTCTGGTGACAATAACAAACGAAGGAGATTCATAACAATTGCTGCTTTTCACAACACAGAATGAAACATAAGGAACAAGAAGCAAACGCTTGTCTGTGTGACCACTTTTGGTAAATACATGAAATGTGTCCATCTTCAAGACAAGCTACTACAGATGTACCTTGTAGTTAGGAACCTGCGAGTGGTACGAGCAGCTATTTAGAAGTTATGTGCATGTCGCAGTGCTGACCTCCATGACAGTTTATACATAAACCACTGACTAACTGGCATTTAGAGGCAATTTAATGGAGGGGTTTCTGTAATTTATGCCTACACTGATCATAAAGTAGGTGTTCAGTGTGTTGTAGAGTGTGTGATTGTGCAATTGAGAGAGAGATTTGATTTGCAAAGTTCATACTGTTGGGAGAAAATCTTCAGTACAGAGGAGGTGTGTGGTATGTATCAGACATGGAAAGAGGGGATATACCAAATATTACTGCTTACAACGTGACATCTGTGTCTAGTAGAATGCTTTGCAGCTTATCATGCTGAATGTAATTCTAATGTGATCTTAAATATTGTGATACAAGTTACATTTCTTTTACAGTGCACTGTATGTAATTGAAATATATGTTTATTGCCAGAGTACTGTGTTTTTTGCTTTTAAATTTAATACTTATTTGAATTTAGAGCTATTTTAATAATGTAGTGCATTTATGGGGTTTAACTAAATATCTCCTATCCACTCAGTACAGTTCCTATTGTCTGTTAGGAAAAGAAAGTTCATGCTAGTTATTAAACATGTAAGTAAGCATATGCATTTTATATTCTTCAAATTATTCAGAATATTGAACGTTTAATTGTACAATAAAGCTGTTGATTAGCAGCATGCTTTCACCTGTCTTTTTCAGGATCTTGGCTGCTCCCAGACGTCAGTGGAGTTACGGCAGACGGTATCCTTGGTCTATGACATGGTCATATTAGGAAATGGGAATCAGGACTGGTCCATAAAGAAGCTTTTTGGAATGGGTTTGAGTGGAGCTTGCCCCCTGGCTACAATGAGTAATATTTACATTGATACTACGCTGAATGAGGTGCGTTAATGTTATGTAACTTTAGGTGCTTTGTTTGTTGACTTTTGAAAACTATTGTATGAAGGGCATTTCTTACATCAGTCATTATATCTGAGTGTTCTGCATATTATAATAATCTTTAGACAGGTTGCTTGGACATTTGAGTTGCACAATTTGTGCTTGGAGAACTTTATAATTAAATTCATTGTCATGTGTATCTGCGACTGATGTTTATTCTTCTTATTAAGATCTAATTGAATGCCTTCTTTTGAAATGTTTTATTGCATGCTGAGTTTATGGTCACTATTATATTTTAACACATTGCCATTGAGCCATGAGGAAACTCGTGATTGCTCTCCCATGTGTTGTTGACAGGTTACGAGTTTCGTTTTCTTACACTACGTCCTGCACATGCGTTTGTCAGCTGGTCTGGCTCACTTATCATTTCAAGGTTATCGATAGCTTGATGCAGGATGCTTGGGTCTCCTATTTTTAGAACCATAAGACTGCAACAAAGAGACTACTCATTCAGATACTCTCTCTGTTTTCCTTCAGTTGCAGTCATGGCTTCGTGTAGGAATGTTCTGCAAGAGAATGATATTTTGTGTAAGTTATATGTGGATACACGTTCTGATGTCTCTGATTATAGTGACATTGAAAGTTTGGACAGTGACAGTGACGTCCCCACAGCTTGTTCACATAAACAATTGCGATATTCTACTGGTCCACTGACCCCACAATTTCCACACCCATTTTTCCTTATATCTATTAAGACAATTTTTATAACAGTGTGAGATTAGCTCATACATTACTAGACCGAAACATGAGAGTCTACAGCGCTATGAGGGCCAACAAGGGCATTCCACGTGACCTAGAAGGGGAAGGCAAGCCCTTGAAAAAGTGGAAGTCAGCGTTCCGTAGGAATGGTGAGGTAATGGTGCAACTGTGGAAGGACAGGACTTGTGCGAATGATAAGTACGATCCATGACAGCAATTGTAAGCAAAGGGAGGAAAGACAAGAAAACAACCACGGAAATAAAGAAGCCTTATGCTGTTGTCCAGTACAATAAATTCATAAAGGGCATAGACAGGGCAGACCAGTACCTCAGTTATTACTCAGTTCTGAAGAAAACTGTAAAGTGGTCAAAAAAAGGTGGTACTATATCTGCTAAACTGTGTGCTCTTCAATGCATTTTTTATGTACAGGTCACTAAATACAAACAAAGTAAAGTACAAGAACTTCCTGCACGAGGTAGGAAGGTCCAGGATATCAGAAGCCCAGAACCGAAGTGAGTCAAGTTCTGATGACTTTCAATTGCCAGAGAAGGGAGCCTAAACAGGACCTGCCAGGCAGACTCTCCAGTGATTTCAGAATATACAAACTTGAAACAATTTTTAGTGGTGGGGAGGGAAAAAAGAAATATCCTGCAAGACAGTGTAAAGTGTCTGCTGCACGTAAGAAGCGAAGTGAAACTAGAAATATTTGTAAATTCTGCGTTGATCTGCTTCACAAAGGGTCTTGTTTTGAGAAATACCATTCAGTGGTGAACTATTAGACTATATGCAGTTTCTGAAGTCTCGGGCTCAAGAGCATAATCTAATGTGTCAAACTGTAAGTAAGAATATGTTATAGGGTTGAACATTCAAAGTGTTTAAAATGTCCGGGAATTGGGGGTATTTTATTAAAAGATCATCCGGTCGGCAAAGTGTTAAGAGTCACTGCCAAAGTTATCTAAATTAACTTTTGTATTTTTCTCACTTAACAGGGAATTGTAATGTGAAATAGGTTAAAGTGTAATGAAAGATCTCTTCTTGAAACAAATTTATGTGGTGTGTTCTTATATTTTAAATGTGACAAACATAATTCTTAAAGTAGGATTCTATATAAATATTTAACTTGGATGATAGAAAAGTGGGAGAGGCTTATGAGTGAATGTGATGTAGATTGGGCACACTGTGAAACAAAAATCAAGCACCTTACGTGGCGAAGTTTCATTCTGATGTGACATAAGTGCACAGCTGGCATCCTATTTCCAGTCATTCATAATTTCCCTGTGTATGTCCATGTGCGATTTTTCTCTGTGTGTCATGCATCTCAGTTTTTCACAACAGATATTTATTAATGAAAGACACTAGTATGTGTGTCTCCCTAATTTGAAGATAAACATGAATTTAAGTTTATTAATTGTTTAATTATTTATGATGGTATAGTTGTCAATCTCTTTGGTCTGTATATACATCTTTATCCTCAGCTTGAACCTTTAATACTAGTTTCAAATTATTGCCCCATTTATATTTGATCTCGTATAAAAATTTATCTAAATTCCTTACTTCTCTGACCTTGGTACAGCTGATTAATTTGTTATATGCTGTTTCCTAATTTATGTTTAACTGTTTACTATTAAGAAGTTTCTTGTCCATCATTGCATTTCTTCACATTCAAAAACCCTTGAAACTCATTCTCCCTTCTGCATGTGGTATTTCTTCCTCTTTCTGCAAACACCCCCGCACAGTCCCCTGACAGTTCCCAACTGAAACCATTGTCGCATTCCTCTCATTCATATTGCTTGTTCTTCCCTGTTCTTACATATTTTCCACTATGGATATAAATATGAATATTTCTTTTCTCATTCTCACTTTATGAAATTGTCATGGAACACGTCTTCATATGGTTTTATGTAATTTGGTATAATGACCTTACAGCCATCTCCTGCCTCTTTTACCAAACCTGTCCTGGTCCAATATTGTCTGATTCTTCTCTTAGGCTAGCACACCATCCACTGCTACGGTTCCAGTATCAGTATTGATCACTGTGAGACCCAAAACCTTTGTGGTCATTGGAATGACTGTATAGTATTTTTTTTCCTCCCTCATTGTCATGAATCATTTACTTGATAGGAAAGGCTTGTCTGAAGGTAAATTCTGAAGCTAAAATCCACTTACCTGGCCTTTACCTGCTGCTGTAACAAGGGAAGAGATTTAACAGTTCTAATGGAAATGAGGATCATTAGTCCCTACCCATTTTCTGAAATATACCTTGTGTGGGGAGAGAATTTTAGTGGTTTGTACTGCCAGCCCTCTCCACACTTTCTGAATTTTGAATACTACCATTATTAATTAATGTCTTTATGTATCTTTGTATAAATGAATCAGTAGCTGAAATCTCCAGTTTATATTCTGAATTCTGAAACCTCATTACAGGGTTTGAATTACGGTTCTCAACCATATAGTGTGAGTACCCTATAGGCTTCTTGCAACATGGTCCATTGTGTCAGCATTGCAACATTGTGGTATAGCGAACTCATTCGCTGTATAGTTTCAAAGGTGTAAAGCTGTTTGTGAAAATTTGAGGTCCAAGATGAACATATCTTGTGCTTAATGTAGTGTACAAGATTGCATTTATCATGTTTTGGTGGCTTAACCTTCTGTTCAAATTTTTACATCTGAAATATTGTAGTAGAAAAGCAAAGTAGGTCTTCTGGTATGTGACATCATGCAGTTCGGTGGCTAGTTACCACCATTTTGAGGAACCTGCTGCAGGTGCACACCCAAACGGGGTTGTAAACTGGAATTAAAGTAACACAGATTTCACAGAAACAATGCTTTTAAAGATTTTATATGATTTACCCTTCAGTCAATATCAGTTACTGAAATTGGCTGATGACTGCTACATTAGAATATTGAAAAATAAAATGAAAAGCTTAGGAATTCTTAATTGAACTTAAAAAAAAAGAAGCTGAGACCTTGTGATTTAAGTGAGGTGAGTGAGCGATGGATCATGTAGGTGTATTTATCATCATCATCATCATGTTCCTCCATGGATTAGGTCGTTTGACCTGTTCCAGTATCGACGTGTTGCTCTCTTCTCCAGGGGTGTCCACAATTTCTTCGTCCTTGGGGGTTTGTCGTTGAGGACATGTTTTGGCAGTCCGTTGTTATCTATTCTTTCAAGGTGGTTGATGCAATTTTGTGTGTATTTGGTTCTTACATCTTGTATTCCAGGGATCTCTAGTTCTTTTCTTATAATTTTACTTCTTAGTTTGTCTAGTCTTGTGTATCCCTTAACACTTTTTAGAAAGTGCATCTCTGCCGCTTCTAAGCGAATCATGTCTCGCTTCATGGTTACCCATGCTTTGCTACCATAAAGTAGTGTTGGTCTGGCTACAACTTTATAAAATTTCTTTTGGGTGTCTGTACAAGTTTTCTTTAAATGTTTTGTAATAGTGTCGCATATTCTTTGGAATCTGTTTTTTTTGTCAAAATCTGGTTCACCATCTAAACTCAATTTGCATCCCAAATAATTAAATTGTTTCACTTGTTCTAGTATTGATCCGTCTCTTTCTATTTTAGAGTGCAATAAGTGTTTTCCTCTTAAAGCCATAATTTTTGTTTTGTCCATGGATATTTTAAGGTTATAGTATTTGATCATTTGATTTAATATATAGACAGATTTCTGGAGTTTGTCTTCAGAGTCTTGTATAATTACTTGGTCATCTGTGAAGTGTACTGTGTTAAGGTAGAGGTTTCTTTTAAGCACTATACCAGCGTCAACTTTGTGTTTCCAGTTTCTTAGGAGGTCATCTATATAAATATTAAAAAGAGCAGGTGATAGATTTCACCCTTGTCATACTCCTTGATTAATATATATTTTTTTGACAATTTTCTTTCCTGTATCAATTTGTGCAGTGGTGTTCTTATATAGGCTTTCAATTACTTCAATTAAGTGATAAGTTATACTTCTTCTATTAAGAATTTGCTGTAGTAGGTGTATTTATATGTATATAAATGCAGTTGCAAAGAGTGTCACATTACACTAAGTTTATAACATGAATTTTACAACATGATTTTCAAAATTCTACGTGAATCATATATAGCCTTAGGGTCAGTTCCATGGAATAAAAAAATTCTGGGTTCACACCTGACCTGCTGCAGTCTTCATGGTAGAAATGTAGCAGTAAGAATTGCTCATCGCAAAGTACAGTTATTTGTAAAGCACAAATTGTGATTAAGAAGATGTACGGTACAGATAAGCTCGAAAGTAACTCTCTGGGGTTATGATTCAGTTGTGTGTTACATTACATTGTGTATTTAATGACACAGTGGCTCAAACAATATAGCACTGAATGTTTGTGACTTGTAAAGTATTTGGAAATATGCAGTGATTGTGTAATTTAAGGTACTGTTCCAGGATTTGCCTCAGTGGACACAGAATAACCACCAGCAGCCTCAGAATACTTTGTGGTTTGGCCAAAATTTGAATCCTTCCTGTCTTCAATATAAGCCAGAAGTACAACTTCAGCCAACTTGATTGATTGGTTTTTGCAATGTGTGTTGCAGACAGGAACTCATTTTCAGTTGAGTCCAACTCCACCTGCAGTAATTACCAGTACTCGTGGTGGATATGAAAGCAAGTTTGCTGTTTATGATGTCAAAGCACTGGATATTGATGGCATGTTCAATATTGCAGCATTTTACAGTTCCTCACGAGTTTATGGAGTTAATCTTCCACCAGTACTCTATGCTAACAGGTACATTATTGGTAAGTTATTTCTCTGTGAGTGTGTAACAGATTTCAAGTCCACTAAATGAAAATTTTAGTCTCATCAGAATTTTTGTTTGTGACATAAATACTAATACAGTGAAATCTCAGTATAACAATATTGTGGTTGATGAAAATGGAAGTTGCTTCACCCTGAAAATTTCAGAATGGTAGTTACATGTTTGGGAGGGGGGATAAACAAGTAAATTTATTTGTAAACTAAAATAAAAATAAAAAATAAAAATGAGAGAGAGAGAGAGAGAGAGACTTACTGGGTTTACTTCGTAAAGAAAACAAGATTTCACTGTCGTTATAATTAGCAAGGTCGAAGATTGGCACTTGAAGCATTTTGAATTGTAATTTTTGGTTTTACTTGTTTTGTGTACAGTATTATTCCAGGTTTGTACAAGTTGTCCTGATCTGAGGTAAAAAATATGAGTTATTGAATCTTTGCAACTTTATATTAGTCACGTGATGCCACTTGAGATCTCTGAAGCATATCAGGAAAACTGTTCATTATTGCTGTGGATCTCGTATACTGACACCTTCATAGCATAAAATTACTTTCATTTATTCAAAAACAGGGTCTTGACTCAAAGAGTGTGTGACCCTGAAGATGGAGGCACTAAGTTTACCTGAAACTTGGTAACCGTTTACCAGTCAATACAGTGTAACACCACTGATGACTTGAATCTTTATCAACACCATTTTGAGAACCTCACATTTAAAACTGTTTCAGCTCTGTATTATGCGAGAAAAGTTACGTATGTGTTTAAGAGTGAATTCTATTCTCCAAGGACTTCATAAAAAGTCTGTTAGAATTAAAACTCTCTATCAGTCACATCCAGTCATTGCTGGTGACAAAGAGGAACAAGGTTTGTTGATTCAAATGACCATTAATTTGTGTTTGTATTCATTGCTTACAAAGTGCTGGAATATTTGTTGCCAGGCTATGGGCAGGAACATGGAGGAATTGTCACCAAACTACACAATGGACACTGGAAAGCACTGGACGTTGTATATTTGGAAAATATTCCATGGTTCATACCTCTCTACCTTCATACTCTAAAGATTGTTGCAAATGGGCAAGAGATCAAACCCCGTAAGTTTAGAAAGCATTCAGAATGTAATTTCTTTGAGAGAATGACTTGCTGAAGTTTAGTATTGGCATTTTGTACTTGTCTGAACACTTTGATTGTGAAGTGTTTGTGTGCTCTAGCAGACAATCTTGTCAGGTCACAATATTAAAACAATCATGGTAAGTGTGCTGAATGAATTTGGAGTAATATCACCAACATTCAGGCAGACTTTTTTCATTGTCACCAATATTCAAAAACAAATGCTGTGTTTTGGAAGCTACCTACTTCCAAAACACACCATTTGTTTTGACTGTTCATAACAATAGAAAAAGTCCTAGTGGATGTTGGTGGTATTACACATGTAAAACCATTGTCAAAAATGTATATGTTAGGATTTTGTGTACTTCATCACAAGTAGTTACAAGAGACTGCATTAGGCATAGATTTTATACTGCTTCAGTGTACAATGCCTAGGAGGTAAGCAGGAAATTTTAAAACATTCCTTGATATGTAATTGAACTTTGACCATCAGGAGCATGTGCTCAACAGATATGTATTCTGCAATGGAAAAGTTTGAGCTTTTGACTATAAAATAATGTAATAAAAACATCACTAGTTCTAATTTATGTAACAGTTGTGCACATTATATGAAAATTGTTGCCTCTATTGACTTGTTCTGTTACTGATATTTCATTCATAGACAGCTTAATTTTCTGACTGTTGTTCATTTTTGTGACAGGGAAATAACAGAGGTCATGGAAATTATAGAACATGAATGTGGAACCTGTTTGAACAGCTCAGTAAACATTATGCCCATCTGAAGGTAGTTTTTCCCAGTTGTGTTTACAATATCACGTCATAATGTAGTCATATTCCATTTAACCACAACTTTATTTTTAAAAGTCAAACATAGCTACATGTTTTGGCTAGCTAAGGTGGCTAACCTGGGGCTGAATATACAGAAAATGTTACCATTGAGCCAGATCCACAAGATTCCAAATAACTGCATATATGCTTTTTTCTTGTAACATTGCTTACATCACCCTAAGCTTAACCCTTAGCCGCCTAACGACATATATATATGTCGTGCAGTGAGCCCTTTAAATAGCCGAATGGCCATTAAAGTGGATTGGGGGGGGGGGGGGGGGATTTAATTCCGGTGTCAAAGATTTAATTTTGGCATCAAAGGGTTAATTATTGGAAATATGATTTTATTGCATTTTTCATACAGCTACAATTATTTATGTATTTATACATTTATAACATTTTAGCTTATTATATTTGAGCTGCAAATCTATTACATGTTTTATATGTACAAGGGGGTGCTGATAAGTCCTTTGCCCTACTAGGAAGGAAACAAGCTACGGCGAACAAACTCGGGATTTATTCAACATATTCCCCATAAAGCTGAGTACACTTCCTAGCCTGTTGCTCTAACTTTTGCAAGCCACTCAAAAAAAATTCAGAAGGTTGTCCATCTAACCAGGTCTCTGCGGCAGCAATGGCCTCCACGTCGGACGAAAAATGGCGACCTTCCAATTGTTTTTTCAGTCCACTAAACAGGTGGTAGTCCAATGGGGCCAGATCCGGAGAATAGGGTGGGTGATCAAGACACTGGAAGCCCAGGTAGGCCAGTTTCTTCTGGGTTGCCAGTGCCCGGTGAGCCGGGGCATTATCGTGCAAGAACAAGACCCCCATGGTGAACTTCCTGCGGCATTTTTCCTTCAAAATGTCCTTCAGTTTCACCAGCAGAGATGAGAAATACTCTGCATTGATAGTTTGGCCCTTTGGAAGATAATGAGGAGGATGCTGTCTTGATCCCAAAAATTCGAGGCGAGAACTGTTCCAATGGACTTTTGCACTCGGAATTTTTTGGGGTGGGGTGAGTCACTATGCTGCCACTCCATTGATTGTTGCTTTGTCTCCGAGTGATAGTGATATAACGAGGTTTCATCCGTGGTCACCAATCATGACAGGAAATCATTTGGATCACGCTGAAAAAATTCCAAAAGTTGCTCAGACGACTGGCACCCTTTACGTTTTTGACCCGCGTTCAGGCATTTCAGGACCCACTTCGTGGAGAGCTTCCACATGTCCAAATCTTCATGAATGATGGACCCAACCTGCTCAAGTGAGATGCCCAGTTGCTCAGCTATTGATTTAACTGAAATCTGGCAGTCTTCCAAGATTAGCTTGTGAATTTGATCAATAATCCCCGGGGTGGTCACTGTTTTGGGTCGTCCAGGATGAGGCGCATCACAGTTGGAAAAATCACCACGTTTAAACTTTTCCACCCAGTTTTTGACAGTGGCATGCAATGGTGCATGTTCCCTTAATGTTTCTGTCAGTATGGCATGAATTTCCTTCAGTGCCTTGCCTTGCAAAAAAAAAAACTTGATCACAGCTTGTGTCTCCATGTTGTTGAAATCGCGCATGTCACCTGACATGCTTCCTTTCAGTCTCTGTAACAAGAAAAGACTTGCAATTCAGCACATGAACAGACCCGTCTTTCCAACGACACTCTCGATTCCGTCCTACGACATCGGGAAGTAGGTCAGGCTAAAGACTTACCAGCACTCCCTCTTATTATATAGTATTATCTACTGTGAAGTTTTTGATTAAAACTACATTGCAGCAGTAACCACTCGTTTTTTCGATGGAGACTTCGTGGCAACATAGAGTATGGATTTGTTACCATCACTCTGCATTATGCGCAGTTTTTATGTTTAGGAATAAATATTTACTTCCTTACTCCATGGAGCATAGTCCTTCTTGAAAAGTTAACAGGTTTTCAGCTAGTCAAGAAATTCCCTGCATTGTATGGAACCTGAAAGTTCATTACCGCAGTCACAAGTGCCTGCCACCTGTCCCTACCCTGAGCCAGCTTGATCCAGTCCATACTCCTTCAACCCACTTCCTGAGGATCTATCTTAATATTATCCTCCCATCTACACCTGTGTCTCCCAAGTGATCTCTTTGCTTCATGTTTCCCCACCTAAACCCTGTATATGCCTCTCCTCTCCCTCATACACACTACATGCCCTGCCAATCTCATTGTTATTTACTGAGAAAAATTATGTAGCACTGCTTTCAGGGTAACCCTCATTCACAGTGCTGTGGCTGTGTGTGTTTCATTTCTTGATGACGAATAATGTGATGACCAGAATGCTGTGTATCTGAATATCAGTTCTGTATAGGTAGGCCACTAGTGTAATTTATAAAAGCGTGAGAATGCACTGCCATAAGTTTGAACTTACAGTGATATGAGCTGTGCAATGCAAACAGGCTGCTAGCACACCTTGCACAAATACAAGAGCACAGTGGCATGCAGCTTGAAATTACAAGAATGTAAGTTCTCAGAGGAAACATGCTGGTGCACGTGTTATAGTGTGAGCTCTGCAGCCATAGTGCAGCATTTGTGATCAAATTCTACACTTTTTGCTAAATACACTGTGAAGTTTCTGCTTTTAAATTCTGTACTAAGTTCATTTTGTGGCAATTTGAGTACTGTACAGTGAAACCTCAGCTAACGAAGATAATTCATTCCGGAATCACATTCGTTAGCCGAAACACACATACAGACGGAAAAGATAAGCTCCTGGAATGGCCGGACCCTTCATGTTTGCTGCTTTATGTTAGCATGCGCATCCACTAAAACATTCGTTAGCCAAATCCATATTCGTTAGCCGAGTCTGAAAAACAGCAAAAAAATCTTCATTAGCTGAAAAATTCGTTAGCAGGGTCACTTGTTAGCCGAGGTATCACTGTATTGTGTTCACATGTGAAATACTTTTACATTGCTGAATACACATTCTGTCCTCTTCTTTTACATTTTGTGTTTTCTTTCTGTAGAGCATTTTAGTAAAGCATTATCATAACTTTTACAGGAAAGGAAGTAAGAGGAGGATGGATAAGAAACAGCTTAATTAGAAGCTTTGTAAGTTGTACTTTTCACTGAAAGTTGGGGTGATGAGTAAATAATATTAAAACACCATTGAGGAGCTATTTAAATACACACTGCATTTATGCTTTAGAAGAATTTTGAATGTGAAAAGATGATCCATAACACTGTGTGTGTGTGTGATTGTGATGAGCAGGGTACGTATGGGGAGAAAAGTGGATATAAGTTTTTTACATGGAGAAACTTGACACATAAGCAAAAATGCATACATAGTCTTAAAATGTACCTTAAATGTAGCAGAACATTGGAAATGGAGTCCAGAAGCTTCAGATAGGGTCCATGGATGGGATTTCATGAACGTGTTGTTGTACTGTACAATTGTTCTCTGTAGAAGTAGTTAGCATGTCGTAACTGTAACTTCCTCTGTTTAGTGTTGAAGAGGTTCATTCCTGGAAAGGCACGAACTCGCCCTTACTACCTTGAGGTGGCTCTGAGGCTTCCTGCTAGGTCCACAACTGAGATTTGTGTTGAGTTTGATTATGTGTTCCTGAAGTGGCAAGAATATCCTCCAGATGCCAATCATGGCTTCTACATTGGTGCAGCTGTAATTACATCCCTTCTGCCAGTGGGAAGAAATTACACAGGACTGCCACAGGATGGCAGCACCATAACCTCAAGGTATTTTATTTCTTCATGCATAGTAAAAAAACACTACACAGGTGGTCTTCTGAGTTGTGACTCCTTGGGGTTTAACTTTTTAAAGAAATGCATTCACATATGCAAATGGGAAAGTCTTTAAAATGTAGGAAAACACCCCTAGAAATTCATTTTTTAGTGGGCTGGGATAGCTCAGTCAGCATAGCAACTTGCTACAAGCTGGACGGTCTGGGGATCAAATCCTAGTGGGGACGAGATTTTCTGCACCTGTCCAGACTGGCCCTGGGGTCCACCCAGCCTCCTATACAATGGGTGCCGGATCATTCCTGGGGGAGGGTTAAAGCGGCTGGGACATGGCGTTTACCACCCACCCTCCATCTAGTGTCGAGGTTAAAGATAGAGTAGAGCTATATCTCTACTCCATCTATGGGCCTTTGTGGACTGTTCTATGGTGACCTTTACCTTTATATTTAAGTAACAAGGAAATTTACTGCATTTTTAAGACATGCTGCATAATCTTTATTTTATTTTCCACACAGTGCTGTTTATGTCGTAATTTTATTTTTTTCTGTTCAAATAATACGTTTTTCATAAACCATGTGCTAAATTTTAAATACCCACCTGGTAGGATACAGTCTGACATATGGTTACTAGCAATTTGGTGGTACCTACTCCATCTGTCTTTGTAGCAGAAGTGAAGGTGGAGGCAGTGGGTGAGATATTGATGTCATACCCCAGAACACATTATTGCAGCAATATCCATCAGGCCAAAATATTAAAAATCGTGTTTCTAAAAGTCACTAATAAAAGAGTTATGATGTAATATATATCAGCAATTGTTCCCAGAATTGCACCTTCACTAGCAGAACATACGAAAATTAGTTCATGCAGTCGTCATCATCCTCCTCCTCCTCCTTCAGAGACTGTCCTTTGCTTACCAAAGTATCCACAGGCACTTCACTAGGTTTTTCACTCATTATAGTGCCTGCAAAGTTTTAAAGCATCTCTTTCCGTCTTAGTAAAATGAACATTTATATAGCTTCTTTTCTCTGTGATACAAAGGAAGCAGTGAGTGGGGCAGCAGATGCTAATATTTCTTGATGTTGCAAAGTAATAGGGTGATTGTTTGGTCTGAAAAATGTCAGAATGGAGGTGGGAAAGGGCTAAGTCATCAATATTTCTTTCACTTACTGTCTTTTTCTAATTCATCAAGGGGTTTACTTCCAAATTTCTTGTGGTTTATGTTTTTTTACAGCTTCAATGCATCAAGAGATGGTTACTTGGTACAGCTCCGGACAGAAACGCTGATTGTTACCATGCCCACGCCAGACTTTAGTATGCCCTATAATGTCATTTGCCTTGCCTGTACTGTGGTTGCTTTGGCATTTGGGCCTCTTCACAATATCACCACTAAAAGGTATGATGTGAAACTGAAAGCATTCATATAAGTGTTTATGTGAAGATTAAGGTTCCACCTCACACTAAACATATAGTTTTAGGTAAAATCCAGACTGTAAATTCTCTGTACTCCTTCACTGCACTACCAGTAGAGCTGTTCTGCCAAATGCAGAATTACTTATTTTTAATTGTTTTCTTATGAGAAACAGGGGTGCACATAACCTTTAACACCACAAAACCTGAAGGAAACATACCATTTAGAAGATATAGGTTTGGCACAGGGGTGCACAAATCCCAAGTGAATACATTTTGTATGGTAACACCTAATGTTGATAGATCCTCAGTATGGAAATTATTTCATGTCACCCTTGTAGCACCTAGAATTTTTGAGTGGTTTCTAGGTGTTTGGAAAATTTGAGCACCACTGTTTTGGGATGGACAGGGCACAGTGGCAGGCTGTTGTGAACATGCTGCATGTTCTGGTTCTGTGAAGGGCTGGAAATTTCTCTTGATTGGTGACATCCCATTGTTATACGTGAACTGCAGAAAGGAAGCAGACTGTCAGCCACAACTTAAATCTTTATCATTTTTTATTGCTTGCTACATGATGGCTTTTCTAAAAGGCAAAACATATAGTGAGCAAAAAGAATTGATGATGTGTGCTTCCTTTCTGCTGTAAATTTCTCTGTAAGTTTGGGGACTCTTAGCTTCTCCATGGAGTTAATTTTGAAAAATTACATAGCAGGAAGAGAAATTGCTGAAGATGCAAATTGAATTTTAGAAGGGAAATGCATATACACTTTTGTGTGTTAGGGGTAAATGTGAACTTAAGTGCTGTTCACTGTCACTCGCACAACAGGCATGGATGGAATTGCAGCATCCATTTGCTGCATTGATTACAGATTCATACCTATCTACATATGAATTTATTTCAATGCCATTTATTTCTTAACTGCTGACCCCACACTGTGTGAATTGCCTGTCTTAGTTTACTAAACAACAGAAAGCTACACCGTATGTGACCTTATACTTACATAGGTGCTGTACATGTGGTATTAGGATGCTTCTGTTTCCATTAGTCAAGATGTGTTGAGATTATTATGAAATTCATTGAGAGTAAGAATAATGCAAATGTTTTGTGAAGTGACAGTATAAATATCATGTAGAATTTGTACCTGTATTTGAAACAAATGTGTTGTGTTTGCATGTCTGAATCTGATAGGTGCACAGACCAGTTCATAATGCTTAATGTATTTTCTTGTTTACAGGTTAAGACTGAAGGATAATAAAGGACAGAATTACATTATTAGTTGGTTAAAATCTAAGTTGAAAAGATCATCAGTAACTAAAGAGAAACAGAACTGAAGGTAATAGGTAATAGTTTAAAAATGTTCCAACTAGTCTGGTATCATTTGTAGTCACAAACATTTGACATAGTGAGCAGTTACGAGGTTGGTAAGCAGTATTATGATATCAGCAGCATATTTCTCCAAGACACTGATAATTTTTAATTGAATTGCAGCTCTTTTTTCACCTTTTATAGTGCATTTAATACATGATCCAGAAGGTTCTCATGACCTTTAGAAAGATAAAAGTGAATTAGATGTTAGACATTCTGAGCCATGCTTAACCCTTTAATGCCAAATGACTTATAAAGACATTGCACAGCGAGCCCTTTAAATAGCCGAACGACTTCTAAAGACGTTACAAACAGTGTGTCGAAGTTTGGAGGAATTTTGTTCACTCTTATCTGAAATACCGCAGTGTTTTGGTAAGCTGCAGGACCCATGAAGGTTAGGCTTTCTCTGTATAGTCAGAATGGACCCACTCCACCTCCCAAACCCCTCCAAAATCCCTGATTCATATGTCGACACATAGCAGCTGTGCAGTTCTTTCAGTGAGTAATGCTGTTTGAGACACAGCTCGCCTTGTTTATCGCTTGCCCTTCACTGTGTGCTGAAATATCAACACAGGCCTGTGTAATGAACTCTAGTTGTTGACTAGAAAGGTTGTCAGTGGGGTACTATACCCATATAATTCAGACAAAACTAATGCTGAAAAATCAGAGATACCCACAAAACCTGATGTTTACAGCTACAGGAGGGCCCACAGACCTGCCTCTTGTAGTGCTGGGGTAATCTGTAGGGGTTGTGGGGTAGTAACATGCAACACACAGCTGTCATTCTACTAAAAACATCTTGGGCACCCTCGAATAGCCTTGGAATTTTATGTGCAGTCACATTGTAGCTTTAGATCTGTTTTGTTGTCTGCAGAAGACATTCATATCTTTAGAGTTACACTGTTTTGCAACTCTGGCCATTCATACATAGTGCAAACAAGGCAGACAATTGTAAGTCTCAGAGCCATGGCCGGGAAAAAAAAACTTGTGGAGGAAGCCATCAGTGAAATTCTCATTGCTGACACCGACTCGGAGTCCAGTGCGGAAACTAGTGATGTTGAAGACTTTTGAGGGAGGAGAAGAAGAAGAAGCAGAAGAAGAAGAAGAAGAAGAAGAAGAACAACAGCAACAACAGCAAGCCTCAGCAGAAGTCGCCATAACAAACACTGGCCAGCGAAATCATCAACCCAACTGTGCTGCCTTCTTTTTCTTCTCTTGGCCAAAGAAATGACATAAAGTGCACCAGATGTGACATGGGCCTGTGTGTGGTGCCTTGTTTCACAGAATATCACACAAAAATAAATTTGTAATATATCACCCTATTTGTGAATACTGTGTGTCGTGATAAAACAGTGATCCAAGGTGCCACAGACCTTATGCAGCAGCCAGAATTATATGACAAATGAACTATTTACACCACATTTTTTATAATGCATGTGATTCACAGGCCTAAATTTATTATAAAAATAGGTGAACATTTTTTCCTGGATTAACCAATTCATAAGCAGAGTGCAAAATTTTATTTCATTACATTTGAAGTCTATGAGCTATGCTTCCCCCCCCCCCCCCCTCCCCC
>Ga0123354_10004938_pt1 | contig 19151 bp, 15 predicted proteins | sample TergutLab28metaG_2_FD_97872 | JGI IMG/M metagenome (GOLD analysis project Ga0123354, IMG submission 97872) | Labiotermes labralis P4 segment gut microbial communities from Petit-Saut dam, French Guiana - Lab288 P4 | ecosystem: Host-associated > Arthropoda: Insects > Digestive system > Gut ...
AAGAAAAAAAAAAAAAACAAACAAAAATAAAATTGTTGGGGAGTGGATGTTTTTTTTTGGGTTGTTTGTTGTTTTTTTTGGGGTGGGGTGGGGGGGGGGGGGGGGGGGGGGGGGGCACAACGTGTAGCGTTCAGTGGTAGGATGATTATTGAATGAAGAATTCGAAATATCTTGAGACTGACTGTAGTCTAGTGCAGCTACGATCAGCAGTAGCGGAATACTGCGCAATGATAACTTGTAAACCCTGACGTATTTCAAGCACAACCACATTTTAATATCGGAGCAGCGCGAGGCGTTCTTTTTCTTTTACATGATGGGTCATTGACGTGGATAAAAATATTGAATTGTTCTTCATTAGACGTTGTCTACTGATTAAACAACGTCACATTGTGTGCTATATTATGACTGATATGCGGCATCTTTCACATAAAAATGATAATGATGATGATAATAATTGCTACGTAATTACCTCGTGCGGCTAAATGACCGTGTAGTATTGAAACCATAATTGTGTTATTACATTTGTAAGTTACTCTTTTATAACTATCCATAGTCTTACGGTACATGTGCGCTACAATCCCGAAGGTCGCGGGTTCGATTCGCGATGGTGTTTTTGGAAGTTTTCATTGATATAATCCTTCCGGCCGCACTATGGCCCTGGGGTAGACTCAGCCTCCAAGACAAATTGGTACCAGGAATATTTTCTGGTGGGGTACAGACGGCTGGTACATAAGGGCTGACAACCTTACCACCTTCATGTGCCGATTGTCATGAAATCTGGGATCCTCAAATTCCTGAAACCGTCAGGGTTTTTCCAGGCCTGTACAGGGATTGCTGTACATTTGCCGCATGGTACATGAGAGCTAACAGTTAAACGTCATTTCCACATCCACCTCTGTGAAAACCTCAAACTCCAAACCTCAACAGGTGCACCATCGCAGGCCGCGTATAAAGAGGGGGATTGTTTAGAACAACACAGATAATTCGCAGCATCGGTTTTTATTTGAATTGCCGGCATGCATACGGAGAAATAAAAAAGATAATGGAAATATTTTTATTGTGCCGTGAAGAGGGGCTCATGGGGAAGCGTTGTGTAACAAAGGAACATTGAATTAAATAGTTTCCTTAAAATTTTTCTCGGCGTAGCAGTCGCGTCAGGTGGTCCAATGGCGAGTAAACCGACGTTTCGTGGATCATCTCTGTCCTCGTCATTAGGGAATTATGGAAATAGTTTATGTGAGATTGCAATAGAAACGGCCATAAGCGGACGGATACACAGTCAGCCAAATGAACCTGACCTCTCTCTACATTAAACAGGACTTCTTTAAGCTATGATGTGGCCCGACAAGGTAGTCACAAAGGAAGTAGCAACATCCGTACATATTGTAAGATTCGACATAACTGCTACACAGTGACATTAATATAGGAATTTATCTCAATAATTAACCAACTTGATGCACAAAATTTTGTTTTACAATAAGTTTATTTCATGCCTCTACATATTGCGAGCACATGTGCTCGAAACATGTAGAGGCATGAAATAAACTTATTGTAAAACAAAATTTTGTGCATCAAGTTGGTTAATTACTGAGATAAATATACTGAGATGCATGGTCAGCAAAACGTCAAAATTAATATTGGAAGTTGTGTTGGTCATTATAACAAGACGGGCAACTTGTGCGCACAGTAACTATTTTTTGTAAATTTTATCAACCGTCATATCAGAGTGCATTATTTCATATCTGGATAATAACTTGTTCCCACATTTTGTGCGATGAATGGATACAACGAAAGACTGTGCATGTTATAGCACTCTTACTCGCAGCTTTCTGATCAGCACGCAGTCTTTGATCAGAACCAGCTTATTTATTGCATTTTAACGATAATCACGAAAAGTTTTAATACATTTGTTAGGCTAGCTTGATTTAACTTAAATGATGTAACTCATTAAATTATCGTCTTTGACGTGCGTATTAAAATATTAGAGGCCCCTCCTGATGGCAGGGATGTGGTAAAATTGTAATGTAATAAACAGACTCAATTATATGACGTTCAGCCTTTAAGAAATTTCTTACAGGCCTGCTCGACCACCAGCCGCGACCCATAGACCCAGCTGTCCTCTGGTATCTGCAAAAGCTGGATGTATTACGTAGTTTTAGTTTTGTCCATCTTTGTGAACAGAGTAGCTGCTGAGACCAGATGACAGTATTGCACATGTTGCCATAGAGGGAGGGTTGTGTGCTGAGACAGACATCATGGTCTGCTGGTTGTGTTTATTAGCCTACTGCTCTTCCTTCTTCTCCTTTTCCGGCCACAGTCCTTTTTTCTCCACAGCGTGGCTATAGCAATCTTTCGCTCGGCCTACTTCTTTGGGCCTTCGAACTCTGTAGGTTGCCTGGTTGGCTTAGCTTTCCGAAGTTTTTCCGCAGATATTTTTAATAGACAAAACGAACATGCATCTTATGTCAGATGCATGTTTTTCGTAGCCCCAACACGCATTTTATGTCAAATGCATGTTTTTCGTAGTCCCAACGTGCGTTTTGTGTCAGGTGCTTTTTTTATTTTTTCATAATCCCTTTTCCGAGATACGTAAACAGAATGCAGAGAACGCGCCAGACTTCTCACGCAGCGAGTACATTTCCTAACTGGTTAATTTCTACCATTACAGATTTGTACAGTTATGTGAATAGGTTCATTAGTGCCCAACAGTTGCGCCTAACTTGCATGTTTATGTAGAGTTTACCTGTCCCGTTGTTATTACCAACACATGCTTCAGTTCTCGTCCCACACCCCTTAGTGCTTTCACCCCACGGACTGACTCCCTTGTCCACCACGTCACTGACAGCTCTGGCCTGACATAACCCGATTACTGGGGGTAGCGCTTGGACACTGTACTAGAACCATACACAACAGTAATTATCTTTCAAATTTGCCTTGGGGCTTGGGGACATCCAACGAACGGCAGAATGCTTTACTACTGTAGGTACTGTGAGAACAGTGATGTAGAGTGGACAGCTCATTTCAGGGTGAATGCTGTCCGCCTGCCTGCCTTGCAAGCGGCGGTAAACAAGCAATATATCTCCCAGTCAGCGTTCATCTCAATTTTGTGAAAACATGTGCCGTACAAGTCAGCAAAAATGATGTTCCTGTAAAGTGAGAGATATGAACGCTTTTGATGGAGGGGAGGGGTTTGAACTATCGCAACCCGTGCCATTCTGCGAGTCGCAAGAAAAGAAATGGTGCAGAACTGTAGTATTTTCTTACTGAAATGCAGCTTCCGTAAGTAATCGGGGCTAACGTAAAATGTCACGTGTCTGACATGCATTTAGTAAAGTAAACGGTTCGAGTCCCGGTTGGGACAGACTATGCTAATACGGTTTTCGTGATTTTGCTTTATCTTTTCACAGAACAGTAAAGTACATCACGATTGCATTATCTACGATTCCCATATTATATTTTATGTTACTCTCAGGTCCACTGCTTGATGGATGTTAACATAGGCATATTTACTGCAAGTTACTTATGTAGGTTTCTATAGAAGAGGTACAACTACTGAGGTACGGACTGGGTGACAGAGGAATCGGGGTTTGATTCCAAGGTAGGGGCAGATTATTTTTCTTCTCCACATTGTAGATACCGGCTCTGGGACCCAGCCGGCATCCTGTTTAATGATATCGTGTGTAAAGGGACAGCATCATGAATCATACCACTCATTTCCACCTAGTGCCGGGTTTAAAAATGTGTGTAAAGCTGTACCTCCACTCCTCCATACGTTTGCATGGCGTGGTGATTAATGAAGCACTGACTATGCTGTGGTCTCTTTTGCGTCAGCAGCAGCAGCAGCAGCAGCAGCAGAAGTGCAGTGCAGTATCCAACTGCATGGAACGGAGACCTTGGAAAGCTAGTAGTCGCTCAACTAGTCAACAAATACCCCGCATTTTGTGCAAGCCAGACGTTCAGTTCCGTGTTCACAGAGCCCACCACTGGTCCTTATCCAGAACTGGTTGAATCAAATTTACACTCTGTAATCGTCTTTCTTTAAGATCCTTTTCAATGTTGGTTTCACATTCATTTAAAGTGGTCATCTCCCCACTCAAATGACGTATGCACTTCACTTCTCCCATTCGTGCCACATGCCTCGCTCAGATTGTCCTTAGTTTATCATGCTAGTGATATTTGTCGATAAATGCAAATTATGAAGCTCCTGATAATGCAGTTTTTGCAAGAACTAAGAAGAGTGTTACTTCCACTTTAATTCAAATTTTATAAGCACCCGGTTCCCTAACACCGTCGAGCTATATTCTGCCCTCAATGCGAGCGACCAAGGTCAACTCTCATACAGAAGGACAGTCAAAAATTGTACCTAGTTCTGTTTATTTTAATCTTTACATTTTTAAGTAACTGACGGAAATACAAAAGATTTTTTACTCAGTTTGACAAGCGTTTCCAATATTTAATCGTGTCTTAGTTTCTTTGTGAATGCAATTTTGGTTTGTTAATGTAGTTCCCAAATATTTTACTTTTAGCAAATTTTCAGTTTCATATATTGAAGGCAGTTTGTATTGTTCATTCGAGTTCTTTATGTGTGTGTGTGTGTGTGTATTCTACCTTACTTACTCATAAAAATACGCTAGGCCCGCTTGAATTGTAGAAATATAGTTCATTTCTAAAATGAACCTCGTTGCGGGAAAATCATTCGTAGCCCCGAATTGTGATGGGATATGAATTAAATAGGCCGAGTGAAGTTTGTCATGTAATCCAGCGACGTGGTAGCATTTTCTTTCTCTATTGCTTGCATCTGTGCGATGCATCAGAAAACAGTGAAAGTAAAGAATAAATTCCTCTTTGCAAAAGTTTGCGTCTTGCTATTGAAAGACGCGATACTTTCAGGCTAAGTAACTCGTATGTTATTGCAAAAGGATTTAGCTGGAAACAGTGTTGATATTTGCACAGGTGGGGGCATCGCTGATGGTGGGAGAAACGCGCAGTTTATTGGAGCGTGTGTTACAGCCTTTGGACCAGAGGGCATTAGTAACATCGCTCGTCGCGCTTGTGTGGCGACTAAAATTCAGACGCACTGGCAGCGGTGTTATGGGAAGCTGGTAAGATTTTAAGCCAGTTTTTGCTGCTGTATTTGCACTGCGTTCAGAAATTTGTTTGCTCTTAGTCACTGCACTTAATTTTCATCACTTCTATGTGAGTACGGCCAGCATATCGCGGTCAGTGTTGTGTCTGACTTGGGACTGGACGGCCGAGGAAGCCTCGTTTGATTTCTCATAGGGGCAAGAGATTATTCCCCCCCCCCCCAGAAAAGACCGGACCGATTCTGGCCTCCACGAGTCTATGTTTATACTGCATACCGGGCTGTTTCGCACAGACACAACACAGTTAATGTTACGAAGGTAAGGCGAACGCAGTTGTTTCCGCACGTTAAAATACAGTCCTAACGCCCGAGTAAAATAGTTTTGTGTGACGTGTCGACAACACGTCATAGACTGTTTTGTTACATTGAATAATTTTTGCTCGAACGTAGAACAGTCATGGAATTCAGGCAAGTAGAACATTTACACTCCATACCTACAAGTTACATTAACGGGTCTGATTGCCGGCAGGGTTAGGACATTTTGGTGTCCTCCAAACATCTCTACCGGCTGTGATGTCCACCCACCCAGCCTCCTAGTCAGTGTATACCGCGGTGAAGTTGATATCTCACTTCCATCCAGCTCCGAGGTTAAGAACGAGTGGAGCCATGCTTCTGCTTTCCTTATATATCCTCATGTTGTGCACAGGGGCAACTTTGTATTTTACTTGTTAAAATGACCGAATTTCTTTACTAGAGGTAGAAAATTTTCAGTCATTACGCAATCCATTCTGGCTCTTGTTGGTGGAAGGATTGACAGCAACAGAAGCAGCAGCAGCAGCAGCAGCACCACCACTACCACCACCACCACCAACAACAACACAACCTGCGGTTAACTTTGTTCTAATCCGACGGAAGAGTTTTCACATTGGAAATGATACTGCACCGTCTCAGAATCTACTGCAGTACAGACAAAATACTGCAAGATGATCAGTACGGACCATGACACGAGCGATTTCAAGGTCCTGTGGACAGCAATAAAGCAGGTCCGCCCATCGCGTTAGTTACCTGTGGTATAGACTTCCTTCATGGCTCGGATGGGGGAGGAGAGTGTTTTTGGTGGCGGGGTAACTTGAAAGTTTTCGCAAGACCAAGGTGTAGTTGGTTGGGAGGTAAAAGGATGGATCTTATAAAAATTGGATTTTCGGTCGTTGTCCGGATTCATCTGGCGCAGGACAGGCATCAGAGGCAGGCTGCTGTGAATTTGGTAATGAATGTTTAGGTTCCATTAATTTGTTAACTGTTTGAGGAACTGTTTGCTTTTTAAGACGGACTCTGCTCCCAGGAATCAAGAATTATGCGCGAATTTGATGTGAATTGTTGATATAGACTCATAACTGATACACGAGTTTAGTTTAAGTGTTTGTGCAAGAGGTCCGCGTCTACAGAAGGTTGGAGGTACACTGGCATATTCTATGAAGTGCTGTTTTATATGTCGTAGACAAGATTGTGTTTAAAGCCAGGATTGATTAATTTTAAACTATACTAAAGGGGCAACACCTGGCATTTTGGAGGTTTATCCAGTACCCACAGATATCTAATTTTATTGTAAAGAGTTTTATGGGTCTGATTCATTTCTATCTTCTGTCGAGGTGGTGGTGGTGGTGGTGATGTTGATGATTATTATTATTATTCGTAGAAACATACATTACTCCGAAACATCTACGGGGGATTTTGGCATTATACACATACATACCGTTGATCCACTCTTTGCTCTGAAATAACATTTTCGCTGAATGTGCGCACCACGAAGTTCAAACATTCGTGAGAGGCACCGTGGCAGAATAAGCTGTGATGCTACTTACAGGTAACATTATGTGGACCGACGTCAGATTTTGCAGCATGGACCGAAACTTCGGTACTTCTCGACCGGTACGTAACGACAGTTTAATTCGACAGGGACTGCCACTCGACGTAACTGTGTATGCAGTAAACCCTCTATTAAATGGAAACTGAATAAAATGGAAACACGTCTGTAACAGGAAACAGCCCCTAGGACATAGTGTAACTAGGTAAAAATTCACTCTAGGACAGTCCATGATGACCCATAGAGGGAACAGAGGTATATCTTTAATCTCGTCGCTAGATGGGGGTGCGTGGTCAACGCCACGTCTAGGCCGCTTTACCCCCGGGAATGACCCCCTGCCGTTATATAGGAGGCTGGTTGGGCACCGTGGCTGGTCTGAATGGGTGCGGAAAATCTCGCTTCCCACCGGAATTCGATCCTCCACCTGCCCAGCCCGTAGCGAGTCGCTGTACCTATTATGCTATCGCGGGCTCTAGGATCTGGTGTAGGAAACTGTATAAAACCACCTTTAGTAAACGAAATCTCTGTAACGCGGCAAAGGAAAGCAAGGACAAGGCTGAACGGAAAATAGGCACGTTTTTATTTATGTTCCCACTGTACTTTCAGCTTCACCTATTTTTTTATTGTTTGTTTGTTTGTTAATAGTGGCAGATACTGTTAGGGAGTTTAGCTAGAGTTGAAGGTGCGTTTGGACTGAAGGACGCCGAAGTCTAGGGGAAGAAGAAGTCATTGAACGGAAATGTGATTAGCACCAGTGCAGAATACACTGGTTTAATGAAAGAATTCAATGGCACTTTAGATTAGGTAATGTCCGTTAGTCAAGAGAATGATCTTGGCCTGTACAGCATGGGTAGAGTCCCTTAACACTCGCGGCTGATTGTCAGGCGAAAACACGTACATTCTGTCAACAACGTGAGTCTCTCTCTGGCACTGCATAACCTTACCACTCTTCGCCATACGTTAGGTGTTTCGTTCATAACAAGCATAACGTCAGATTTATTCACAGCTTTAACCACGTATACAGACCACTACGGAAAATAACTATTGTCTAACACACATAACACAACTGCCGTCTTTTTGACTGGAGTACATCGTTTACTGTGGGCCGGGTAGCGTAGTCGGTATAGCGACTGGTTACGGGCTGGACGGTCCGGGGATCGAATCCCGGTGAGGGCGAGATTTTCCGCACCTGTCCAGACCGGCCTTGGGGCCCACCCAGCCTCCTGTGCAATGGGTACCGGGTCTTTTCCGGGGGTAAAGAGCGGCCGGGGCGTGACGCTGACCCCTTACCCCCTTCTAGTGCCGTGGTCAAGAAAGAATACAGCTATACCTGTACTCCCCATATGGGCCGTACGACCTGTACAGAGCCTCAGTGCCTGTACAAGGGTACACTTTACCTTTTTTTACATCGTTTACTGGAGACAAGCAAATGACGGTCGGCTTTCCTCAGCGCAAAACACTGTAATGGTCAACTGCAAACTCCACAGTCACTCTCTGTAGCAAATTATTTGTGTGCAATAAGGCACAAACACACACTCAGGGAATTCAGTTGTCACTCCGCGTCCTAAACAGTGGCTTTCCTTAAGTAGTTTCCAAGTCCCAATCCAAACAGCACAATTAGATTCGTTTAGGTTTCTAAAGCACACACACACCTGGTAGTACTATGAACGAGTGATCAGCCCGTCGCAGATGCCGCTGCATACACAACACGCAGCATACATTAGAGACGAAACGTCCATGCGCTTAGCGGGTTTCGAACCCGCGATCCCAACAGTCAAGCGGTCGCAGACCTACGCCTTAGACCGCACGGCCACCGAGATCAGCTGTATTTCTCGATTGGTTCGCAGTTTCTCACACAAATCAACTCGAAGTTTCATCACTTTCTGGCAAAATGAACCCAATTCATATCTTCATTATCAGTTACATTATTGACTCCTTCTGCACTCTTTGGTCTTCCAAGTGGCACATCGCCATGAGATTGTCCCACCAAAACAATACTAGTTGAAGGGTGCACGTTGTGAAGTATTTCCGTCAGGCAGCGATCGCTTTTCGTTTGCCGTAGTGCCAAACATTCCTTTCGGCAGTTTGTTCTGCGTCACCTCCAGCTTCGCGTTCCATTGGAGAGTTAGCCCAGTTCCACATGCACGTGGTGAGTTATCCATATTTGAACAGAAAATAGCTTACGAATTTTGTGATTTATAGCAAGACATTCTGCTGTCGTAATCTGAGGCACAGATGTGCTCTTCAACGTAACGCCTTGGGCTGAAAGGTGACGGGAACACAGTTACAAAAATGTAAAACTGTTGAGCCTGTGCATATCGGTATGTAAAATTTTGGTGTGTGGATAGATAATAAAACGTCCTTTTTTTTTTGTAACATTTTTTTGTCTATATTATATATTGCACACAGCCCTTGTTGTTGGCCCACTTTTACGTCTTTTTGCTGTAACGAACATTGCCAATTTGCACTACTCCTTAAATTGCGCTCTCTTATTTTCGGTTGAACGCCCTTTTACCTGCTGTGTTCTGTTACGCTGACCCATTACTTCTGATGGGAATATCATTTTTTATTTACGCCCACTTTTTCAAGAACTCAATTAGGGCGCAAAACAAGGACTGAGTGTATTATAAGGTATTGTTAAGATTCACAGCTCCCAAGTCGTTGGCTTTAAGAACGACGGAATTTATCAACAAAATCAGGTTACTTTTGCTTACTTGTAATCTGTTACTGCTGCATAACCCTGTCTAAATGCGAGAAGTTAATATTCGCATTAGTAGGCCTTATAAGTTTCTGGTTATGAGGTTATGTCATTAGATACTTAGTTCGAGTAATGAATGAGCATTTGAATGATGGTAGAAATAAACAGTTGGATGGTTGCCTCATTAACTGCTGTTTTAATCCATGAAAGGGGAACAATTTGGATTTTTGTTCTGATTTTATGAAGAGTTCCGTGTGCACGTTAGTCTTGATAACAGTGACTGATCGGTACAAACATTTTGGCATTCACCAATCCACCAAAACTGTTAGATGCCCTCAGCATTTTTGAACATGCTCATTTGTGGCCGGAACCAGGATAGCGTAGTCGGTATAGTGACTAGGCTAGGGCTGAACGATTCATGGTTCGAATCCTGGCAGAGGTAAATATTTTCTCCAAACCGTCCAGACCCTATTCCATGAGCACCGGGGTTCTTCCAAGGGATAAAGTGGCCGGATCGTGACGTTGAACACTCATCTCCCTCTATTACCAAGGTTAAGAATGAGTGGAACTATACCCCTAATCCCCTTGTATGTCTTCAAGGCTTGGACAGGGACAACTTCACCTTCTTTTTAACTTTTCTGCATGCTCTACACTGGCATATCTCTTGATGTGCTACGTACATGTAGTCGGAGTGGTGGGGCGGTATGGGGTTATTTTTGTAATGGTTAATGTTGTCTTCTTTGTTGCTTGTGGATTTCTTTAAAGACGCTTTTGTAAACTGCGTAGGATGCATGGCAAAAGCCAGCGGTCGTGGTTGGTTTTAAGGTGTTTGAGGATTAGCTGGGAGGAATCGCGGAAGGGCATTGGGAACCTGTGTCACAGTAGCCGGTCACGAGCCCGAGGGGAGAATTTGAAATATCTTGAATACGAAACCTGTATGCCGTAACACCGAGTGCAGTTTTGTCCAGTTTTCGGGAAGTCACACTACCAGTTTTTTTCCCCGTTCTGTGGGTTATTGAAATTTCAACTACAACTTTGGTATGGGTCGATACTTACCAGGCCTGTGGTAATTGTAGGAGTAAAGTGATAGAAGATTTTGTATTATGGTAACACACGAGGTGTCCATCTGCCTGCTACCTTCACATCCTGGCCGTAGCGTAGGCTACTACCTTGGCGCCAATTAGCGTGAAGATCAATGGCGAGCCGTCAGGGAGAGGGCTCCAGGGATCAAGATTAATTTGATGAAGCGCGGTGAAACTACAGGCCTTCAGTTGGCCTGAGGGCAAGCGAGCAGTCGTAGCCACAAAGCTACTCATCGTGCTACGTGATGATACTGTGTGTAAAGCCAGGTTGCTGTTAACATGAGGGCAGTGATTGCTAATCAGGCAAGTGACAGGCGGAATCATACTATGCAACGGTTATGCCCTTAAGCAGTATAGTTGTTTCTAGTATGTACAACAAACAACCCGCTCACTTGCTAAAGGGTTATAGAGGCGGTGCTGTGAAATTAAGTACACTTAACAAGACAGGCAATATTCGTCGAAGGTAACAAAGAGGCGCGATCGTTTAACCATTTTTGCTGTGGAAAAGCAAGATGTATTAAACATTATGAATGTTTGTGTGTGCCTGTAATTTTTCCTTAGTTATTTTGCGTGCAAATCGCATCTTTTATGCGCCATATATTTTCGAAATCTGTGGCCTGTCTGGCTTGACCATATTTTCCCCACGTTATCTCATAAATGGTACGATTTTCGGAGAAAATTTATGAAACATAAAATGTCTGCTGTGATTTTCTCTGTAACTTTTGTCTGAAGCACTTCTCTTTCTAAGAAGAAATCGGTAAGATACTGTCATAAATGTACACACGTCTTCACCCGTACCCGTTATTCTTGTCAGAGTTTAATGTAAGTTGCATTTTCTCGAAAGATTGTCGAATAATACTCATATACAAAATTTCATGAAAATTCTTCCAATGGGAGCCGAGTCGTTCTGTTTGGACAGACGGACAGGCAGACATGACGAAGCTAGCAGTCACTCTCAGCTGTGTTGCGAACGCACCTAAAAATGTGCCGAAAGATACCAATCCATATACTGGCGATCGGAGAGTGAAGTTAGAGGCTGCGAACTCAGAAACTGAGATACCAAGTTTGTGTGAATTAATATATATATATATACTAATTTAAATGTGTGGAATTTCTTAAGTAATCGCGTTTCTCTTTTCATTTTCCATCCAAGGACTCTGAATCTTTAAAATTTATCCGTAATAATATTAGGCCTACATTTGTTACGATGTGTTTCACTGTAACATGATCATGTGAAAGATGCTGCTACGGTTCTTGCTTGCCGAATTTGTACTACATGCTCGTATATTCCTTGCTTTATTAAGAAGATATGAAAATTTCGCTTGTTTTGGAGAGGTATTTTCTAAAAATAAACTACTGAATTAACGAAACTGGTGATTTGATAATTTCGTAAAAATACTGTCTCGTTTACCCTTTTCCGTCTTAAATCGAAAGATCGATGTCACATTTCACTGCGTTTCTGTTATTTTTGGTCGTGGATAAGTAGGGCAGTTGGTTCGTGAATTAGGACTAAAGGGTTACCAAGGAACGGTCGTGGGAATAGATTGCTTTATGAATTATAAAACCCAATTATGCCCGCCTAGCAGCCAGACTGCTTACACTGAAATGGTGAGAACTTGTCGATGGAACGAGTTTGTATATGTTTGTATTTGTGTGTGTTGAGGCTTATGACATATCCAGGTCTTTGTGTGTATTCGTACTCTTAATTAGTTTTAAGCCGGTTGATAGTTGTCGATTAACTGTTTTACGAACTTCATAACGATGAAAACTGTTCCATTTTGGGCTTTCTGATTTCTGCTGCCAGTTGTATGAACGTGACAGCGCGAACCTCTGTGGTGACTGTTACGTGATGAAACGTTGCGAAATTTTGACAATAAATCTTCGAAAAGTATTCAGCCTTGGTTGAGGCATTTTTTCCTTGTGTGACATGAACCAACATGACAGTGTTATGCGAAATATGTAAATTTCGGTTTGACAGTCATAACTAATGCAATACTGGGACTACGGGTGACAATGTTTGCGTGGAGATGCTGCGTAAATATGTTGCAAATTTTCTGGAAGTTCTCTGTAAATGTAAAGTCTGCGTTTTTTATATTCTATTAATTAATCACGTGGTGCCTCTTCGAATGTTTGACTAATTTGTAATTTAAGGCAATTGGTACTGGTACCAGTGGGCACTGTGCTTACAGAGAGCGGTTAGTTTGTAGACGCGTTTTGGTGCTAGTGTTGTTACAGTGACTGCAGTATTTGAAAGAGTGAAGCTATCGTGAGCTCTTCTCATAAATTTTTCTTACGTATATAGATGAGAAACACTCATATGTGGGTCTGCATAGCTCATTTAATGAAAGCAGGCGACTTCATACTTCACCCCCAAGGTTTTGACCCTTCGGAAGAGTAACAGAATACTTCGCGAGATGTCTCGACTGGTTCCTTAGCCTCATCCGGCTGTCCGAATTTGTGACACTGGTCTAACAAAGTCCAGACGGTTGCGACAGTGTCAGTGGAGAGAAAAGCAGCAGAAACTGAGAAGTTTGCAAGTATGCGGTCTCTTTTGTTTATTTTTCTCTAAAACCGTATGTAAAGTATGCTGCAACGCAAAGTGCCTTTCTTTGCCACACGACACTACTAGGACACATATTTATCAAGTTAATGCTACAGATGCACACATGTGTAGGTAAGGTACTTGTGTGTAAAGTGTCAGTTGTTCACTTCCGGTTGTTACTGAAATTGGAATGCGTCCTCAGGTTGAAAGTTCTGTTGGTCTACTGCAGTAGGTATTCCTTACCGGCGCAGCAGGAAGTATTTGCGCTTTCGACAGGTTCCAAGCCCACCGCCCCCGACGACGTGCCTTGGCTGTTGGGTTACAGGCGTGCCGCGACATACCAAGTGTGCTGCCATGAGGAACCAGATGTGCCGCGACGTGTAATGTGCTGCTGCGAGGTCCCAGGTGTGCGCAACATATGTGTCTTGCTTTGAGGATCAGAATGTGTTTTGGCACATTATCGTGTTGCCGTGAAGGTCCCGGTGTGCGGCTACATGTCTTGCCGGACGAGAATTTGCGTAACGAAGAGTGGAAAAAATATATTCCCGTTGCAGGAATATTATAGCTATGCTTTGTGTGCATATTGTATTCTTTGTATGCTTCTTTGAAGACAGATTTTCTGCAGAGTTTATGTACGAGGGTGAGTCAAATGAAAACCTTAAATATTTTTTATTTTTTATCATGAACGGTATGGTGTGTTGATCCATGACTCATATGCAGATGTGCGGCTATTTCATTCACTGTTACGCGGCGATTTTCCTTCACGATGGCCTCAACTGCTGCAATGACCACTGTTGTCACTCACTACTCGGTGTGCCTGATCAGATCGAGGAGAGTCTGTTACAGAACTAATGCCGTTCATGAACTTTCTAGTCCACTCGTACACTTGCTGTAGTGATAGACATGTATCACCATACTGAACTTTCATTCGTCGATGAATTTCGATGGGTTTCACCCCTTCGCTATAAAAACGGATGACAGAAAGCTCTTCTTCTTTGGTGCATGTTGCAAGCGGGCCCGCCATCTTTACACTACCGCTGCGCCGTCGTGTTGCATTCCTGCATCGTACTGCCACCTGTCGGCCACTCTTCAAACCATGATTATCATTGTTGCAAACTTACAAGTCAATCGAGCTGTGTTCAGAATTTTTATCGCACTTTCCTGTTTTTAATTTGATTCTCCCTAGTAGTTTACTTTCCTTCTTCCCGCATTCTTGATAATGCTTGGTATGGCACTAAACTGCTTGAAAATTCAGAATATCGCGGGTCAAATTATTGGTTTATAAAGTCACTTCATTGTTCTGAGAGTAAGTGCGGAGAGTGATGTCTTCGTTCAGCCGTATAATCTGCTTCTGTTGTAGGGGGGATTTTAATGTGAATTGTTTCATGATTATAAGAATATCACGATTATAATCTACAAGTAGAAGCATAACGTCTTTGGTGTGGTGGCCTCTCCGTTGACGTTCTACACAGGGTTAGGCAACCGGTAGTCCGAATAGGTAGCCAGTGTGCAAAAAATAAATCGTTTTGTTTTTCCGCAGGAAAATTGTTTGCCGTTTAAATGCATGCTGGTAGTGGTGTCAGGAAACCGTGTTTCCTCGGAGGATACACTGAATTGCAGATTGCAAGAACGCGTTTTGTTTAGAGTCTGTAGTATGGAAGTAATGGGAACTCCTGGTGAACACTCCAGCAGAAGTGATTTCCAGTTTTTCTGACTTACCCACCAGGTGGTATGTGATTCTTAGACTGGTATTCAGGATGTCCATACGACTGACGAATATATCTGGTGTCGTCACTAATTAATGCGGGCGCACTGTAATATAATGAACAAATCGTGCAAGGTCACTGAAATTTCTAGCCACTTTGTGTATTATATGTCGTGTCTGTATCATAAAACGGTGGCAGGCGAGGATATTCTGGGCGTTTTGCGTTCCTCCTCTGCTTTCGTTACTTGTGGGTGAGTGTTTCGCGTAATGGCTCGTTTTTGTCTTCAGGTTTCCTACATGTACTGTATTTCAATGCTGAATGTTCCGCCCGAGGTGTCCATTACTCACTGTCTTACCCTTCACTCTTTGCGTAATTCCGTTCTTTCGAAGGGCTTTTCTTTCGTCCTTACAAGTTACTTACGTAAATTCCTTGTAGCCTCAGCTGCATGTATTTTAAGTCACATGTGTTGCGTTCCTACATTGACGTTTAATAACTAACTGCACTCATTAGTGGTCGTAAAGTTGGGGGCATTTGGGGTTCGCTATCGGCACAGAGATCCGTCATTCGTCTGTATCCTGATTCTGCGCCTGTGCAAAGTTAAAAGGAGTAAAACACTTTTTGGTTCTTGATTTATTGCCGCAAAATTGTTTTCTTACCTTTGAAACCGTATTGAAAAAGTATGTTTAACACGTAGAGGTCATAAAAATTAAATGAGAATTTACTATATCACATGCAGATTCCTTTAGTCCATTGAAGTATCAGTATTTTTCAACATAAACGCCTAGAACATTAACGCTTTTGTCCCATTCGGGCGCTAGTTTAAATATTCTGTCTCTGTAGAAATTGTGCGCTTCCTGTGGCAGCCACTCACTAATAGTTGTTTCCACTTCTTCATTATTACGAAACCGGCGACCTCCCACGTGTCACTTCGGAGGCCAGAAGTAAGTTAGTCCACTTGTGCTGCTTCCACTTTCGTTGTTGATGTGCTGGGACGTCATGGATGTCTATTCGACCATTTTCAGTTTGTATCCACCACCATTTTCTGAGATGCTGCGTTCTCCTTGCTGTGTACCTATATCAACTGTCGGTGAATTTCGACTGGGGAACGTGTTTCACTCATAAAACCCGAATCACATTATGCACTTTTTTTCGCGGGACCAAGGTTCATTGTTGCTGCCATTACCCCATACGATTACCCTCTGACTTAGTGCGCCATCTGTTACATGTTACCCCTACTACAAGTGCAGCCTTATACCGAAAAAAATCACATGTTAACACACTTTCTGAGCAAAGACTGACAAACCAATGTTGTGCCGAGACTAAGAATTGTTGGCGCTTTACCTTCTCACAACTTTATGTAGATCTACTTTTTAATTTTGTTGTACACAATTACTGTGTAATGTAAGGCGCATAGGTTCCTGGCCCACTCGAGTACTGGGTTGTGGGTTTAAGTTTCGCTTGGGGTGTGGATGTACGTTAGAATTTTTGTGTAGGCCGAGACCTTGCAATGGGCCAGTTTACCGTCCAACATAATATCTTAAGATATTTCTTATTTCTAGAATTGGTGTTAGCTGAAGAAGGGAAGAATAGTATGTATCATATCTTAGAACACTGATACAAACATATCGTCTATTAATTGCTACGACTTTCTTTGAGTTTCGATATCTGGAACCTCAGGCTTAATGGGTAGCCTATTTTGATTATACTTTACATGTTATTTTTTGGTTGTTTTTAACTGTGCATGGAATTGTGTATTGCAGATGTTGTCAGAATCAACTCATCGTATAAAAATGTCTTATGTAACGTAAAGTATAATTATGTAATTCGGCGAAATGTTATGATTTCCCGTTAGAGCAAATTTGCACGTAATATAAAAATAATATCGTTCGGTACGAACTCGGCATCAGGCTAAACAAAACTATTACTTTTTTCAAATTGTTATGCTACATGTTTCAATACTATACACGGATCATCATCATCATCATCAAGCTGATGATGATCCGTGTAAAGTATCGAAACATGTAGCTTAACAATTTGAAGTAAATAATAATCGTATTTAGACTGATCTTGATACCGTATTGCTTGATGGTACAAGCGTAACGGTACGGCACTCATCAAAGTAATACAACTATTTGTCTACTCTTATCTTACCCTATTAACGGCTACTGTTAGCCTGATTTGCTTGGAGGAACCTGTGGCGCCTCCTGATCTGGAGGTCACGTGTAGCGGAAGGGTACAGAATGCCTTCTTTTAATTTTCCCTCCCCCCTCCCCTCAGTAATTTAAGATTTGATCGTCCAGCATTTACCAAGGAAACATAATAATAATAATAATAATAATGTGGTGCAGAAAGCAGTTAATACTTAATACCTGCCGTATAGCCAGAAAGGTTTATGGCAGAGCAGTGAATTAGAAGTGCTTGGTCATTGATACCCGTACTCTTTTGGGAACCGGCTAAACTGCTATGAAGTAAGGAATGTGGATGATGATGATAATAATAATAATAATAATTATTATTATTATTGTTATTATTTCAGTGGGTATTTATTAACGTGCAGGCTTAACAGCACGAGTGCCTATTATAAAGTGAGCACAAGAACACAAATACGACACAGAAACAGTACAAGTACATAAAAGGAAAACACTAAACAGACAAAACAAACACTATGTGACAGTTGACAAGAAATATAAAAGAAGTACTGGGACATCAACCCAAAACCCTGAAAAAGCATAAGGAAGTTGATATAAAAAGTCACAGATTAGCGCATAATCTTTTTTAAAGAAATGCTGTGGGTTTCCAAAAGATATCAACGTCTTGGCACACACGGTTAGAAGCTTAAACGCATCTAGCTGACGGAGAGTTCTTGCAAGTAGGATTAACCAGGGAGTAGTTTATAAAAGTACGAGGAAGAACCGGGTTACCAGTAACACCCAAGGGAGACGGTCAGGATTTTAAACTTGAATAAACAGAAATAAAAAGTGAATCAAGGTAGGGTCATTTGTTGTGCAAAGTATGAAGCTTTACAAATTTAAGGAAATCATTGTAAGTAACTTGGTTATGAGTAAAGAAACTATAAAAATATTAATAACAAAATGTGAATGTGATCACCCGCAACCATTATTTGGAAAAGAGAGAACCAGTTCTCAAATACTTACCTGATATCTAGTTGTCGTTTGAAATGAAATTCCTCTTGTTTTGGCTGATGTAAATTTTTCAGTAACCACATCGTCACGTGAAAACATCCGTATTCTTAGAATTCTGAGTGCCGATATTGAATACTGAACGATATTCTCATTTCCTTTTACTTTTTAAGCAATACTGTTATGTATTAATGCAGATAGACAGCCCACGTATTATGAAAACTTTTGTCGTTTCATTTGTTCATAGAATCAGCATAACACAGTGAACGAATAAGATAAAATACACAGAAAGAAATATATTCTTTAAAATATGAAACAGTGATTTGTTGTTTTTACTGCGTTGTTGTTGAGAAAGCGGGTCTTTTGGGTTGTTGCGCCGTGTGGTTTGGCAATTTGTTGCTAAAGTTTCGGGAAACAAACCACCATTACCCCCAGGGTTATGAGTCATTATCTCTTGGGGGCCAAGGCGATTTTTTTTCGAAGTGTCGGGAACAGTTACTCCAGTGCAAGGTGCAACAGACCATAAGACCTGCTACCTCAACATGAAACGGGTTTGGAATGACAAAATCTTCCATTGCCTTGTCATTTTCGTTGGGTACAGCGGCAACCTTGCCGCTACACGAGCCATGTCTTTCGCTGCAATGTTTTCTTTATCTCTGTCTCTCGCTTTGTGTCTGTCAGTAGCTCTACTTAACATTTAAACGGGCGCTGTGGACAATATTCCACACTGCCTTCTCTCTCTCTCTCTCTGTCACACTCACACACACACACTCACACCCACACACATTCACTCACTCGCACACACACACACACACTCACACGCGCGCGCGCGCACACACACACACACACACACACACACACTCACTCACTCACTCACTCACTCGCACACACACTCACTCACTCACTCGCGCACACACACACACACACACACACACACACACACTCACTCGCACACACACACACACACACACACAGTCACACACACACTCACAGAGTCACTCACACACACATAGTCACTCACACACACACTCACACA
>Ga0123354_10004940_pt1 | contig 19146 bp, 6 predicted proteins | sample TergutLab28metaG_2_FD_97872 | JGI IMG/M metagenome (GOLD analysis project Ga0123354, IMG submission 97872) | Labiotermes labralis P4 segment gut microbial communities from Petit-Saut dam, French Guiana - Lab288 P4 | ecosystem: Host-associated > Arthropoda: Insects > Digestive system > Gut ...
TATCTTAATCTTTAATTTCCTGGACAGCAACCTGGAAGACAAAAGATTCTGCACCGAATGATAGCAAGCATTTCCTGACCTCAGTCTACTCTTTATTTCTTCCGGAATAGAATTTTGGATTGTAAAAGTTGTTCCCAAATATTTAAATTCTTCCACCCTCTCGAAGGTACAATTATCAATCCTCACACTGTGATTTTGTCCTGCATTCTATGAATAATAATATTACATATACTATTTAAAATCTGTTCATATTTGTAGTTTATCATCTCGAACAGAACATCACATCATGAACAGAACATCACAAACAGGATTCTTTGGCATCCACATCAGCACTTCCGGCGTTCGTTGTTCATAACCGCTTCCGGGCAATAACAAATAATTTCAGGGGCCAAACAGAAGGCAAAAGACTTGAGTGTGATGCTTCTCAAAGCTAATGCTGTCATTTAAACATTCATATATCGAAACACTTCAATGTTCAGTCCTCCTCCGTAGGCCACCTATTCAAGATGCAGGGATAGATTTGGCCTTACTAGCGAGGATCCGGGTTTCGTACGAGATTCTCGACAGTAACTTCTATTTAGTTACGAAAACGTACTACTCAGCGTTGTCTGCGACTGAGTTTTTACGCTGCTGTTCATTCTAACAGTAGTCGTTAGTCTTCGATCAGTGTGTACAAAATCAATTGCAGAAGCATTTTCAAAATCAAATGATCAACAAAATTAAGTAGAGAAGGCACAAAAATAACGAGAAGCGGAAGAAATAAATTCTGGCATTTCATACGTCGTGAATAGGAAGTATTCTTTTCGTTAACTAGCTTATGCAATTTTAGAACCGCAGTTCAGCGTATTAAAATATTCTTCGCAATAAAAGGGACCTTTCCACGCGTAAAGCTGGTACAAACGCTGTCACAAAATATAAACGCTCTTTTCTTCCAAACTCCGCCTCGTGTGATCAAAGACACGGAGGTTGAGTTCAGATACAGGTCACGATGTCCACTAGCATATTAGCAGTGCCCGTAATTGACCGCCACTTGTTACCAGTATGACGTCAGTGTATGGCGTGACACACAAGAGAGAGTGAGGTCAATTATGCAGGAAGGTAGAGGACCTCCGAATTGGATTAAAGTGAGGAGCACTGCCACTTAATAACCTCACAATCAGACGTCTTTGTCCCATCAAAGTGACTTTAACATTTCACTTAAATATTTTCATTCAAGCAATACGATACATTACTTGACTAGCGTGTCCAGAGTTTTATTTTTAAGAGCAGCGTCTCACAAATCACTCGAGAAACAAAAAATTTAGTTTCACGTGGGTGAAATGCCAAAGTCAACCCCTCTGTAGACGTAAGTCCTTATCTTGATCTACGTGTTGGAAACACAACTTGTACAAAAAAATTTTGGTAGTTTTCGACATTCCGGGGAACAGTGATTGAACCCACCAGGCCCACTTATAAACACGGTCCTTTATGAGAACAAATGAGCACGAAAACTGGAAGAAAACCCAAATAGTTTCACGGTAGTTTCCAACAACAAGAAAAGACTAGACTGAATGTGTAAGTCTGCCAGGCTTATTTCAGTATTCTTATCAGAAAGACGCAATATCCAGTGACCTGCATGAACTGAGTATAATACCTCTGCCAATCCGTAATTCTTCGCTACACATAATTTTGACAAATCGGCATAAAAAGTAGCTTTGCGGAAAGTTCGCTTCCACATCTCGACCACTCTTACAAGACTACCGATTTTATACTTTCTATCCCACCTCCCTCGCGGTTGATATTCAAAGCGCGACTAACATCTTTCTACGTATTTACTGAAAGACAACTGGCAACAGTTACTAAGCCCGGACCAGAGCTCATCTGCCACTAGAATTATTACACTGGACGAACACGATAACCTTCCCAACTGGTGTTGTTCCCGTGCCAATAACACGAATTTGGACACTAACATAAAACGGGCACTATACGCACTTCCGTATTATAATTTGCAGACGACATTCCGAGATACAGTAGCCCACTAAACAGACTGATCCTTCACCTTCAAAACAAAAGCAACTTTAGGATAACTGTGTGCCTATTTCTTCGTGACTCACCACCAGTACTTGAAATTGGAACACATTTTCCAGCCGTTTTCTATACAATCAATATAAAATGAATTTCTGGATTTGCTACCACATTAAGTGGTTATTAAATTCACACAGTTACAACAAAAGAACAGTCTCTTTGTTTTTCTAGTGTTTACGCTGTAATTCTCTCGGACATAACGGCCAGCAACAGAAAGAAATGGATCACTATGGTAACTCCATTTACGCGGTCATGCAATGGATACGCACTTTCACACTACGTCTCAGCACTGACTTCAACTTCGGAAACACTCCAAGTGCCGGGAAGTATCGTAAAAACGAATTCAAATTAGCGTGGGGACCCTCAACATTTCCTAACTCTACAGATGGATTTCATATTCGACCACACGACTCTTAGCACAGAACACCTGAGATTCTTTCCCCTCTGTTTGATAGGATACCTGATTCGATTTGGACTTTGGGAATACATTATGAATGTGGAAGCCGGGACGACGAAGTGAAAATGGCGAATAGGCTACGGACTTGAAGGTCTGGAATTCGAATCCCGGCAGGGTTAATAGATTTATCTCTTTTCCGAAACGTCCAGACCGACTTTGGGAACTACCCAATCTCATATTCAATGGGTACCGGAGTTAATTTCCCGGACGTAAAGCAGCCGGGGCGCGATGTTGAACACACACCCTCCATCCAGTGTCGAGGTTAAGAATGAATGGAGTTATACCTCCACTCCCCTTATATGCCATCATGGTGTGGACGGGGACAACTTCGCCTTTACTTATGTAAGTCATACATGTGTAATAAGTGCTGATGGAAAGGCTTCAAATGTCTATGGGAATCCAAGAGATTTCTTAAACAAATAGAAAAGTTTTGGATTCAACCCAACATTCAGTAAGCACGTAACACTCACTATTCTTTCCCACGAAAATAAAAGCAACCTCTTGTTTGCCAGTGCATCAGAATATACAAGATACGAGGGTCAAACCGCTCCCATAGGACAGTTTCAGTCGAAATGAAGGATAACTGCCTCCTACAGTGTCGTTTCCTTTCCTTACTGAAGCTTTTAAAGTTCTTCCTCTGAACGACGCGTCCGCTTTTTATAGGCCAGCATCAAAATACAGGCGCAGAAGCGGCTCGTTCGATATTAATAACGTGGGAGTCGCCACTGGCGGGGCAGCACAACCGAAGTTCTACTCCTGCATAGCAACTACATGGGGTCAACGCAATATCGAATGTATAGGGGTGAGCAGTCACTAACAAGCAACTTATATGCCATAACAATTCATGCGTTCTTGGCATGAATGCAGTAAATTGGATACGTCATGGACAGGTTACGTTCATACGTGCATCCGCATAATTCAGTTCAGAAATTACGAAAGGTATTTAGAATTAATTTCATATTAGGGGAGAGGGTGAATGCATTCCAACTTCCATTGTTCTCGTACAGGCACGCGGACATTGGTGTCCAAGGAAATGGTAATTACACCAAATGCCAATCTGGCATACCCTGCAAGTAGTGACTACTGTGAGTAGCGAAGGTTGCACAGATGACCCTCCGCAGCGCACCAACACGTAAATGTCTGTTAAGTAGCACACCAACTAATGCACATACATCAAATTTTTTACATTAAAACATTTAAAATCGCTCCAACATGTTTCGATCCTAAGATTATCTTCAGGGAGCTACACTGTTCCTTGCTAAAGTCACACTTTTTTAAAAAAACACTCACTGATTAAACAGTGGGTGTTTATAAAAACACTCACTGATTAATGAGTGTTTTTTTTTAAAAAATGTGACTTTAGCAAGGAACAGTGTAGCTCCCTGAAGATTATTTTAGGATCGAAACATGTTGGAGCGATTTTAAATGTTTTAATGTAAAAATTTTATGTATGTGCATTAGTTGGTGTGCTAATTGAACGAATCTACGAAATGCACGGTGCAACGATAAAGACATAAATGTCTGGTCTACATTCTTCGAAACAGCTTTGTGTACTATTGCCAGTATGGACGATGCAAAAATTCGCGAACAATGTGAATTTAAGTAGCCCGAATATGAGCGCAGTCTTTCGACAAACATGCTTAAAGGAATCATAAAAACTAGTGTGTTTTTTATTTCAATTTAGGTCTCACAGCTTCAAAGCACAACTAATAAATAAAAAATAAGCAAATCCAAGAAAAGTTTAAATAAATTAATAATTGTAAATGAATAATGTAAAGGCAAGATCCACACAATGCACACACGTAACAATAACATATTTAACTTCTTTTCATTAGTTCATATAAAGCCCGATGATGGCCCTATTGGACCGAAACATGTAGCTTATTGTTAATAGACTATTGTTATACAATAACTATAGTTGTATATCAAATGAACACCGACAAATGCACTCATATATTATTAAATCAATGCAGCTGACCTTTTTTTCTTACTTTTGTGGTTCTAGAATTATACCGAATTTATATTAGAACAACTAATATGTTTATATTTACTATGTTTACAATAATCAGTCAGGCAATGTTGCACAGAGTACCAATTCAGGAGCACAACATATTTCTTGTTTAATTACCTCAAAAAATGTAGGCTAATGTTTGCGTAGAAACGCAATGACCAATAATGCGGGTGTATTTATCGCTCCGACGAACACTTAGTGAGTCACACTCGATGCACAGAGAAACAGCTTCTCGGTCTTTATGTGAAGTGCTGTCACGACTGTCTGATTTTATTCAAGACTATATACAACGTGTCATTAAATTTTAGTAAAAACGCCACTATATCAAATTTCATGGAATCCGACCTGCTGTTCTAGAGATCCTCGTGCACAGGGACGACAAACAGACACCAAAAGCATTTTTAAAAATATTTCGTTGAAATTTCAAAATCCCCGGCCCCTATGCTGGGTTATCTTCGGTTAGAAATGAAGATCATGAAAGCAGCTATCAGTCTTTAGACAGGATGCGGAAAGAAGATAACGATTATGTAAAATGCAAGACGACTGGTAGGAACACTAAGCTAAATCCTAATACATTACTGGGGACATGCATGTTCGAAATGGGGAAAACTGCTATGCTTCACACTGGCTATGACGGTATTCGGATGACCGCAAATATGTTAAACCTGTGACCGGTTAAAGACTGCTGTCGTCTGAGAAGTGTCGTCACGCAGGTTTGTCAACTGCTGCCAATGTTTCGGTGGAGCGCGCTGCTGCCATCTTCAAGTATTCCGAAGCGTCGGTACATAGTGACCAGCTGAAGCAGTGTTACACCCCAAAAGGCAGGAATCTGCAGAGTAACCGTCGCGGGAACCTCAGATCTCGTCCACGTGATCACTTTTTTGCTTCTGAGGTCAAATGATTCGTTTAAGCATTGAAGTTTTATTTACAGATTGAAATCATGCGCTAAAAGTAAGAACCGCAGTCACAACATCCAAACATGTGTGGCCTCCCACTGAACACTATACATTTATTTATATGATCAAACCTGCTGTCATGCGAATCGCTAGCAATGTTTCCGTCTTTCTCATTTCATGTTACGAACGGGAAGTTTATGATCCTCTTGGCTGAAAATTCTCGTTGACCATCAAAGTGTTTTATTGTGGTAGGGACTGCTCCTTTCATATTCATAGCACCCAAAAACTGATTGCAGCACGCTGCACGCACTTCGTTTCATGGCCTAATAGAAGAGCCTTCTAGGAGGTCAAGTGTCGACATGACACTGCCGTCTGGCACATACTCTTCTGCTGCCTTTCCCACAAAACGACAAAAGCTTCCAACACAAATTCTCGTTACTTCTTCGTACATGGGTATCGGCCGTCAGTAACTAACAACGGATTTTGTACCAGTTACACGACCATCATTCATCCTGATATTAACATTACATATTGTTATAGTTTCATTACTAGCCTTATATCCATACTTAATCACGTAAATAATACTACATGGTTTAGTTCAACGTTCATTCAAGCTATACTGATTTTACTTCGCAGTAAATTTGTATGTGGGATATGCAGTGGCGTAGTTGGTTGAGGGGGGGGGGGTCGATTCCCGATGAGGTCACTGGGATTTGTCTACTTAATCCTTCCGGCCGCACTATGTTCCTGGGGTCGACTCAGCCACTAACATAAACGAGTAAAAATTCCGGAAGCCTCAATCTCCTGGTGTTGTAAGGGCCTGTCAAGGCCTGTACAGGGATTTTTTTTTTTAAATACACTTTTACGTGGCATTAAGGGAAGCAATAGTGACGAAATACTTATTCTTTCGCTGCGCCATGGTCTATTACGTCATCCCATCATACCTCAAATAATTTTACCGTTCAATGCGATACTTAATTTTTTATTTTGTGGTAAATCGATTTATTAACCCGTTAATTAACAACAATATTTTTTCTAAAAAATTGTTTACGAAAAGTAAAGGACTAAGTTGTTAATTTGGTCGAAACGAAGGCCTATTCAGATTGCACGTCAAAGTTTATTTTAATGTTACCTAACAATAATTGAAACACATTCAAAGTTCACACTATAATCGTGTGGGACACGACACCGTCTAGCCAGGTTGATGAGTGCCACACTTATATGAAGATGGAGGCAGTTTACCCCTACGACAAGTTTGTACAAACCCACCAAACTACACGGTGCCAATACCAAAAAGATCACAACATGAATTTTCACCGCCGTGGAAACCTGAAGTTTCACGCATCCAGGCTTTCCTTTGCAACAGTTTCTCCAGTTAAGACTCTAGGCACTAAAGAGAGATCAAGAGTAGGAAGTTTGCTGACTGTAATCCAGACGTTACTTAGCAGTCTCATTAGGTGCAGACCTAGCCAGCATCCACAACACTATTTCTTCTTGAAGTAAATGCAATTCACATCTCCTTTGGGAGGGGGGAACAGAAACATGTTTCTCACGGCAGTGTGGCTTTCACGAGTTCCATACCCAAGTACATAATGGGACAGTAACACGCCTGTTCCGTTATTCTGAAATTTACAGACGCACTCTTTGAGGACACAAATTCTTAAGCATCACATCAAGTAGTAATGTAATCAGTGTTCCCCAGTGCCTGAAGACGTGTTTCTCCACTTGGGAATCTGATAAGTAATCACTTGTGACCAGATTCTCACTGCAGGGTGGCTGATTGGTTGAAATCCTGACAGCAGCAGTCTCACACAGCGATGGGCAGGGGACGCTGAGGCGGAGAACTTCCCTCCGTTCTCGTTTGATGCTGTCATGCAGAAACTTCATCTCTAATCGAATATCTCTAGTAGGCCTACATTGGTCTCAATCTTACAGCAGACTCAGGAACAGGGAATTCTCGGTGCTGGGATTGCCATTTACTTCCGTTGCGTGGTCTCCAGTTTGACTTCTATGCCCCAGTGGGGAACCTATGTTTTGTCAACTGTCACTATTCTGGGCTATAAAGTGGATTTGGAAAGAAGCTTTCTTGGACCTCCTACCCATGGATCTTCCTGGAAGACGGAAAAATCACGAAAACCCGCAGCCATTATAGCCGCTCCCAGGGCCAAGACTCCAACGAAAGATGCATCGAATACAAAGCAGGTAGGCTAGTACCTACCTCTCGACCACTATATTCGGTTATTTAAAATGTGTGTACGTGTGGGTGCGTGCGTTACTCTGTAAAAAGCCCCGCAGTCGCTGCTTCACGAATCCACAAATAAGCTATTCCACGCAATCCAATATATGGCGTGCTCGAAATCACGTTTATTTATTTTGAACACTGAAGGCAAGAATATAAACACAGTAATTAAAAGTGGCGTTTGTATCGTCAGCGTCCGCCGTGAGTTGTGGTGCTTTTAGCACGAGCGACGCCATTGTCATATTAACGGCCGTTCTCAGAACAAACTACTGCACTACGTTACCTATCACGCTAACATGAAAATTCGTCATGGAAAGTTCTCTCTTACTGCTGCTTATTCATGACATGTACAACATACTTCCTGATTGCACGTCACAAGTCATATCTCATTCACCTGACACAACCATTTACGTCTCCTTGAGTTCCCAGCTGGCAGCCGCAATTTTAAATCACAACAGACAAAACGCCCTTCCTAATTGTATTTGTGATCACCATCTAGTATCACCACATAACGTACTTCGTCTTCACTTCATCACTGTTTTCTAGCTTCACAAAGCTTAATCTTCGAAATTATGCAAAAATTCGGAGAAACACTGAAACTGTATTGTAAAGACGATTCCAATGACATACAAGCAGCTGGCCACATTCCGATGACAGTTATCGAAGTCTCTGTACTCGAACCGGGTCATTCTTTGCAGTCAGCTACAACAAAAAGCCGTGTAAACTGTCGTTTAATTTTCAAAATACATGACCACCTTCACATTAACAAGGCATCCTGCAGGCTGGGGTATTTGTTAAGTCGCAAAGTTACACCGCACTTTTAATTTACGACGCCATCTGGGTTCATACCTCGAGGCTGAAAACCCGCGACACGCACGGCAGAAATTGAGAGAGAATATTCCTGCTTTCAGGTAGAGTCTCCCATGTGGAATCTGGCCTGAGTCACACTACTAGGATAGTCACATTCCAGTCCAGAGCCAGTCGAATATTCATCACTGTTTGAATAGGAGTATCGTCCCTCTAACATGACCGCTAGACCGGACACTCCCTTTCGACCAAGGCGAAGAATATCTGGCTGGCTCTTTAGTGAGATGTGACGTCCCTATGTATAGCGTGAACCAGACCATAAGTAGGCAGCGTTGGTACTTACCACGTTGCACTGTCTTGCATTTCCTTCTGTTCTTGTATAACACCAAGCGTGTCATGTTTTGTCGTTAATGGCCCTGCTAATTTCGCGGGAAATTAACTCTGAATGAAACTTACAGTAGCTCTTAGTTACAACTGACTCCCATGTTTATTACACCCATGGTTATCAACGTATCTCCCCTTTAGGGGTAACATCGTTTTTCTTTGTGTTACAACGTGATGTTCCATGTTAAGTGGGTCCCTTGACACCATGACATGGCGCGTTCTTAAGAGTATGGTCGGAGAAGTCCGATACGGAGGGAACCTGCGAGTAAACAGCTGGAGACAGATGACAAGAGACGCTTACTGATACTGGCTGGCGGGTGCGCGTGACACTAAAATTCAAAGTACTACAATGTTTCGAAAGTTTTATCGTCTGCAAAACCATTCCGGTCCTTAAAATTCCTGCCAGGCTAAACAAGCATCAAAACGCATATGCCACAAATATTACACGTAACACAAACATTTTCGTTAGGAACATGACGAGACAAAGAGTCAAGTTACTGCACCTAACATTACTAAAGTCTGTGTGTCAGGTTGCTGTACGTTAGACTACTGACAGATATGCTGAAGAGAAAGACTGTGTAACAGATTACTGCGAACGGCACCAATGGCACATATGTTTAAGAGAAAGACTGTGAATCTGATTACTGTATCTCAACTCACTGACAGATATTTTTAAGCGAAAGACCGTGTTACTGATTACTGCGTCTGACAACACTGACAGAAATGTGTAAAGGAAGACCATGTATCCTATTACTGGGCCTGAGACAACCAACGGATACGTCTGCGTCCTCCTTGACAATTCGAGAAATACGTTACAATGAGTTATGCCATAAAAACTTGTTCTCGTGAAGTTTCAAATCTTCCGGAATGGGGTACTGTGTCCAATGGTAAGGTTACCAACATTCCGGAGAAACTTGCTGCCTCGATCTTCACGAACTAAGTAGTCAAAACCCATTCGAAACGTCAGTGACTACCAGACAGAGAACTTGACATCTCGCACCGATTCCCCAAGTTAGACAAACATTCTGGTACTCGTATACTGTTTTGCGCCTACGTGTCGCAAATATATAACAGAGCTGAGGGACGACACCCGCTGATATTTATTCGGAGTAAACATAGGTCAATCATCACAAAGACATACACAGCAACTCTCCTAGAACAATGTTTCTCAAACTTTGTGAGACCGCGGTCCGGTAAATTCTTTTTTCATAAGACGAGGGCCCGGTCCCAACAGATTACACGTCAGTACCTTTCCAATTTTTCGTAAGTTCATACATTAAAATAACATAAGTATTAGTAACTAATTATGACATAATCACAAATAGTATTAGTACAATTATGTGAACGATGTGGCATGTTGACAAATATACAATTACATTTAAATTAGTTATCAATTCCAAGAGAATCTCTCGCGGCCCGGTATAATTGATGCCAGGGCCCGGTACCGGGCCGCGTCCCGGCGGTTAAGAAACACTGTCCTAGAAGACAGTAAAAATACTGTTTTAACAACAAACGCAGAAAAAACACGCATCTGATTCTGACTCCAAACCAGAACACACGAAAATGTCGCAATACACTAAAAAACTTCAAGGTAAAGGTAAAGTTAAAGCAAACCCTATACAGGCCTGGACAAGCCCTGGGGGTTCCAAGAGCTCCAGGCTTCCCTATTTCAAGATAATCAGCACATGAAGGTGGTAAGGTTGTCAGCCCTACGCACCGGCTGCCTTTACCCCCAGAAAATATTCATGAGTCGGCCGGAATGACGCCATCAGGAATCGAAACCGCGACTCTCCTTGTACAGCAGTGACTCAACTGCGCCCCCGCTTGTCCCCTTAAAGAACAGCTATATACCGAAATCTTCTAAAAACTTGATGAGGTTTAATGAGGCACGATAATAACAAAATGATAAACATATGTTAGGACCCTTTATTTATCCTCAGATCCGACCTACGACCTGCATCAGAAGGTAGGATAGCGTATTCCGCATAACAACTAAGCTACAGGTTGAAAGAACGAGTAATACTGCTTCGGTTCCGAAAGGCTCTTGGGACTAACAAGGCTCCCATAACAGAGGCACCGTTGGCTCTGACCCTGTGGGTAAAGCGGCCGGGACGTGAGGCTGACGAATCACTTCCATCTACGTCCGAGGTTAAGAATACGTGGCGTTATACTTCTACTCCCCGTAAGAGTATGCCTTTGTGGAATGCATAGAGACAACTGCATTTCATTATCACCGTATTTCTAAGCGGTACCATTGCTTCAGACGCAGTCCATCTCAGTTATGTACTTGCTCGTCAAGACTTATTGGTTTCGAGTGTCGTCCAACCACAAACATAGTAGACAAGACCACTGAGTACTGGGCCTAATTCGGGGGGGGGGGGACCCCTCATTTTTCCAAAAGAATGCTGGCAGTGAACACCGCCATTTGGACGATGCCAACTCTTTCTTCAAGCCTATATTAGGAGATACCTGGCAGCATATCATAACAAACCCCGTTCACATGATCCTACATACATGCTGCTTCTTACTTTACATACCCCTTTCAGCCACAATAAAACAAGACATCATAATTTTATAGCACAAAATAACCACAAGGTGAGATGAACAGCAAGACACATTATTACGTTACCGTCGAAAAGACGAAGCCCTGTGGAAACGATATGACAAAAAACGAGACAGGCAAAGCGCGTATAACGTAACATTAGGGAGCATTCGTACAACAATTATTGCTGTGGAAAAGCACTTAAGTATTACATATTCTGAGTGTGTGTCTGCAGCCTTAAGTATCCAGCATGCAATGCGCAAACGCTATATTGTCACCTGTGGTTTGCCCACTCTACATCATTTTTCCACTATATCTCATAAACGGCATGGTTTTCGAAGAAAAAAAAATAGTGAATATAAATTTTTTCTCTACAACTTTTGTCTCAAATATTTCCCATTCTAAGAAGAACTGAGCGAGATGTAAGCATAAATGTAAATCTTCCTGTAAAGTACCCGTTATTTTTGTCACTCTTTAATGAAATTGAATCTTCTCTACAGATGTTCAAAAATACTCAAAATATCAAATTTCATGAAAATCCTGTCCAGTGGGTGCCTAGATATCCCGTACGGACAGGCATGACGAAGCTAACGGCCACTTTTCGAAATTTTACGAACGCGCCTAAAACCGGTAAAGCACTGCATTTACAAAGCACCCAGTTCCACGTGGCACAGTTTATCCTTAATGTAGGCTACAAGCTCCACAAACATGTCGAATAAGTAGACTACGATCACGGTGATCTCTCTTCCAAGTCCGGGAAGGGGCGGAATTACTGAAGCGGGACAGACGATAATTTTATCCCATGGCCAGCTTAAACAAAATCCCTTCGTCTGTCCAATTTTGTCCACCTCTGGTCTAATTCTCAGGCTAAAACCGGGCACCTCCGTTGTTAATTTAATAAATACTCGTATATTCAGCGCAAAAATATCATCCGACGACGAGCGACTTTCTCAACCAACGACACAGGGATATGACTTACTACGTGTGTAAGTTCCGGAAGAAAATGAGAATTCTGTTGGTAACAATCACTGTCACTGTGTAAATCCCATAAAACATTTTGTTTGGAGGTAAGGACACCCTTTCAGTAAAATGCGCTCTACACTGTATTTCATGCGAGTGTAACGCCTGTCCACGGAAAATATGTTTCCACTTCAGCCGCAAGTGGCATTCAAAAGTTCCTCGTGCTACTGATATGCATCTCACTCTTGCAATAATTACACCAAGACTTGAGAATATGTTGGAGGATCTTCCCATAAATAAAAAGAACTCTCTTTACACTTCTGTGTAAACAAGATGGATAGGGTAGTAAAAATCAACAAGAAAATCAACATGAAACAAAATTAAAGTGTACAGACAGACACAAGTTCACGCCAGAATCCCCAAAAGAATAAATTGTGAACAATTAATAAATTTAAAACTTAAACCTGCGGACATGGTGGAACAACAGGGAAATGAACTAAAAATAATTAAGATTAAATTATTCTGAGATATCACCGTGTCGGCAAATATGTTCCTCCGAAACGTCGATACTCTCTCATAGGATCACAGGGCGTCACTTCCCAGTCGACCGTAACCACAAACTTACCGGCGTCAGTATATCAGATCTTAAAAACAAAACTGCTTATGTTGTAACTAATCCAAAAGTAGAAACGTATATCTATAACATACGTACAAAGAGGATATAAACATGCCTATCTCTTACGTAAACTCAAGCAATGTGAACAGCAAATACCCCGACATAATCGTGTCGTAACGAATCAAACCTTTAATAAATCAATACCGGGTACACACAGACTGGCGATTTTGTGGGATTAATGAGTCCCTGGACGGCTACCCTGACGAACGAGCCTGCAGAGAGTTTAGAGACACGGTTTATGTACCAGAAAATTGAAACAGATACACATGTAACTTCCGAGGAAGCGTCTTCTATCACATCACACAGGCAGATATCGACGTTTAGTTCAAACGATAAAGCAGCCGATTTATAGTCTGCGGATAAACGATTCGTGTCTCTAAGAGTGCAATGATTATTCAACGTTCCGTGGGTTCGAATCCGGGTACGAGCAACAAATTTTCTACTCCAAAACGTCCAGAGAGGCTCTACAGCCCAACCAGCCTCCTACTCAATGGGTACCACGGTTGTTTCTCGAAGCAAAGCGGCCGAGGTGTGAAGATAACCACTCACCTCCTTATACTGTCAAGGTTAAGAATATATGGAGCTATACATCTGCTCCCCTTTATGCCTACATCGCGTGGACAAGGAAAACTTTACCTTTTTATCAAAGAATCCTGACACATGGGAGATCGCATTTCTAGAGATCTAGGTAGAGTATACACAAATACAGCAATATCAGCTTACGACGACCCAGTTTAGAACGTTTTACGTCTAAGACGTTAAAATAATTTAGTACTATAATCTTTCAATAAGACTGACAAACCAGTTGCCCTTTTAACACGTTTCCCCCCTAAAAGGATTTCCTGCCTAACAAGCACGATAATTTCACGATGAAACAAGTTCCTCCCGTTTTAATACGTCTTTCACGTCACAGTCTTAACCGTTTCCCCTAGTTGTTATGCGTTCAGTTTGTTCCCAATATACAGTGATGAAATAACGCCCTCAGTTCGCACAGTTAACCTCCAACTAGACCGATGATCCGTGACCTAGTCATTTCCACCACGGATCAAAGATACAGACACGAATCTCAAAGCTAATCGGTGGAAACTGTGGCAAGAAATTATGTCACAAACCGAATGAGCTGCCAACTACGAATTTCCACATGTACGTTTCACGCCACATTTTTATCAACAACACGAAGAATCGTGTTTAATGACGCGCACTGTGACTAACCGTTTTACTTTAATGCAACAATTTGAAGGACCCTGTATGCAAAATTTATGTAATACTGGTGTTCTTTCAAATTGTGAATCCGTACACAATTTTCGCCCTGTAGAGCAATTATTATTGAACACGTGATTATCAGTTACCAAAATCGCCATAAAATGCAAGCTGCACATGAACAAGGTGATTGGTACTTAAAATATCCCCCCCCCCCAACGAAAAAATAAACTGGCCTTAGTGCGTAGCACTTCTATGTAAATTGAAATACAAAATAGTCCTACTCAGTGCGTAAGTGAATATCTGAGCCGGAGAAAGGTCAGAACAGCTTACACATAACGGCAGAACCCGTATATCTCTGTAACAGTTATAGCAAAAACGGGCTCATAGCCTGCTAGAAGAGCTATAGAAATGTTACCTTGTGTTCGAGAATACGTGAAAATCACAAAAGACTTACAACGTGGTCTGACGGTAAAAAATTATCATTAAATGCACAATTTATATGAAATATTATAACACAATAAATGTCAATTTCTTTCAGAATTACAAAATAATAACATTAACAGGCTTGTGCTGTCACGATGTTTTCCCGATTACTAGGCCCAATATGTTAAATTTTTCCAAAAAGTGTTACGAGGGTCTTACTGTACCTTCGAATTTACATGTAAGATTAACATATGGCATATAACTTATCTGTATGAAACGAAATTTAACGGCGCAAAACTCAGTTTTAAGAATAGGCCTATTTTTAACACATTCAACAGCACCTGAAATTTTGTCAGTCATTTCTTTAAACGCGCCTTGAAAAAATGATGCTTAATAAGATTTCCTTCTCATGTATTGCCCAAGTTGTCCTCAAACTAATATCGTGCTGTAAAAGTTATCAATTATTCATAAAGCAGGTACAAAAACATATGCTGAACTCTGCACCACGTCACACATTCCTGAATGTGCATATTTAATAAAGAAATCGAATCATCAAAGCTTCCAAGTATGGTTTTATATGTATTACTTTTGGTGAATGGTCTCTTAAGAACAAACACTTAGATGACCAAGGGTGAGCCAGAAGCATAATGTTAAAAAAATGTATTATGGAAACGGGGTCTAAGTATGTCAGCTCAACTGCACTGGTTGTGAAACACTTCCCATGACAGACTAAGCACAAGGAATGCCATGGCCTTATGGCCATGACTTTTCTCTTTGTCTCCACATCCAGACTGGCTGAGAGGTCTATCCAATCTCCCACCCAATGGGTACCTTGTGTTCTAGTGCTGAAGACAAAACAGCCAGGTTGTTATTTCTCACCTCCATCTAGTGTGCCAGGTTAAGAAATCAGGCAGTTTAACCTCAAATTTTCCACATATGTTCAACATGTGGTGCTTCAATGAAGCGACTTATAGCAGCATGTGTATTTTTAGGCAGACTCTGAACACAATGGTTCCTTTCATTATCATGTTATTAGTGTAATTAGCAGTACCACAGTGTTAGTAAGAGAAAAATCCACCACAATGCAGCAACATGTGGGTAATGTACTTGAATTAATAATGATGCTTAAACCAGTAATGATACAAGCAACAATAAATAACACAAAACATGTTCATACAACGGCAGAGAGGAACATTCAGATCCAAGTATCTTCATTTGTCCATTTAGTTTACACCATCCCAACCAACTCCATGGAGCCAAGGTCTTTTCTTGGCCCACCATTAAACAAGGAATTAACCAAACTCTATGTATCCTATCACCACCAGGTTTACAAGACCCCTCCACCTGTTTCTATATTAAGCCACATAAATCCAGTCCACATATGTACTGTTCTAATATAATCACTCCACACACCTGTTTTGAAAAGAAAATGTTACACGTAAATCATACTTTCCATCCATTCATGTCTCTATATTGTACCAACATTCACGGAATTGAAACAATACTTATTCATGGACCATGATGTGTGTATAACACAACCAAAAGGATCATAAAAGCAGTAAATTTGTTGCATAAATTCTTGGCTTCCATGGGTACTGACCATGCATTTATGTCTTAATTACTCAGCATGCATATCATCTATATGACACTTTAGTGTGTTTAGATCATAAATGTCCTCTCCTTTTTGGATCCTCAGGCTCTGCCTTTTGGAAATGCTTTTGACCAGGGACAGAGTTGAGCAGGGTAGGCGTGGTAACTGGTGCTACCACCACTGGTGGCAAAGTCTAATGGGAGGAAAAATTAATACTTTAAATGGAGAATTTGATATTTTATGCTCAACAAATTTTAAATTACTCAGCCAAACAAAAGGAAATTCAGTAAATAATTGTGATTTTTTTTAAGTTCACAATTTCTGTTACGCGCAGCCAAAAACACCTAGCTATGCCACTACTTTTGACACAAACTGTGTCCTAATTTTTCTCTACAGTTTCCTTTCAAAGCTTCTCCTCAACCCACGAAAACTGGTACTTTTAACAATTCATGTCACTGTGACAAATGACATTAAAATAGATGCAATGGGCCAGGATCTGAATTAGTTACTAGATATGTAGCTTAGGTTAGGTTAGGTTTCTTTTTGTTTTAGGAGTGGGGTGACTAAATCCCTCAGTACTGCAACCTCTATTGGAATTACTATACCAGCCATGGACAATGGAGGTATTACTGACCACAAAGCACTGGTAAAATGATCAGCAACAAGACAACCGAATCACTGGGAGAAAAACCTGTCCCAACGCCACATCATTCACTACAAATCCTACATGTATTGACCGGGGATCCTACACAAGCTTCCACAGTCAGAAGTTAGTGATTAACTGCCTGAGCTATGGTACAAGCCTAGGTGCAGTTCAGTTTAATTTGTTCATCACATTGTGAAATTCTGGCCCCCAGACCATCCTTGGGGCTGTATGGCAGATACGAGGGAAAGTCAACATGTGACCAAACCTACGCACACCAGTAGGCCTCCATTCTGGGATGCAAGTTAATATCATGCCAATTAAAGTGTACACATCTGCCAACACCAAAGGAAGTCAAGCACCGACCATCTTCATCTGTCACTGTGAGTGTAGTGTCTGCGGAATATTTCTGGGGTCAGCCATGTCAGTCTTCTACAAATTATAATGACTATCAAGAATTATTTCTCTCAAGAACTGCTAAGTGTGTATTAAACCATTAGTAAAGTAAACCCTGCCACCAATAGTCTGTAACAGTAGGAAAAAAAGTGTCTGTCAAAAGGGTTGGAATGTGTTTAATAACCATCCTGAAGTCCAAACTTAGGTCACAGCTATTTCTACCTGTCAAGATGTTGACAAGAGGCCAGAAGTCTGAATGTGATGAGCAGCTCAAGCAGTATTTCCATCTTTTGAAAACTGAGCACAGTTACAAAAATGATGTGGAACTGGCAGGGTAATTATACTCAGAAACACAGAATTAAAAATTTTTACATACAGTACAGAAATTACCATACACCCCCTGTAACTGTTTACTTTTCTGGCAAAATGTGCTTAAAAACCAGTGAATGACAAAAAAACTGACATTCCCTATACAAATAGGAAACATTATAATACACACACAGGGGTATTATTTTATCTGACAACTCTTCATTCAGATCATTTCATGTGATGGCAGGCAGCATAGCAAATGTCACTATTCCAAATTTATTGTGAGCAAAGGGCCACATGTTTTAGTTGAATATACTGCAATTAGTATTAGGTTTTTACTCACCACATTTTAAAAAAATGCTGGAGTTAGTTTCCTTCAACTTGCAGACACTAGTCATATATAAGAACCACACTGCTCATAACAGATCAAATTCTGTTGCTAAATTAATATCTCTATATTTTGAATGCTTTCTTTCATACTGTCTACAGTGCAAAAGTTATTAGTATACCAATTATTCTATAACATGCCCAACAAGTAAATATCACACTGGTTCAGATCTGGTGAACAAGGAGGCTACAACCCCCTGCCTACTATTCTATCACCAAAAACACATAATACGCATAATTTCATTAAAAATCATACCATCACAGCACAAACATTGTCGGGATGTGACATATCAGTGCGAATTTCTGGTGTCAGAAATAAAACAGGACAAAAATCTTCATACTTTTTTTTACTTGTGGAGTGTTAAAGCACAACATTTACAGTAATAAGCCTTGCAATGAAGATCACCTGAAAGACAGCATTCAGAATAACAAGTTGTGCTATAATAGTACATTTCTAATTAAATGAAATGTTGTGGTATGATAGTATGATTTTTCATAAATTAAAAATTATCACATGGTAAATAGCAAACATTCACACTTCTATAGAAATGTTTGCACTGTAAGCTGAAATAATGTCTTGCTGAATAAAGGCAAAGGTTCTCTTATAATCGAACAGCTGTGCAAAGAACAGTACGTGAAAGGTGTGTGTTAACACATTTGTGTGAATTGACCGTCTCCCAATCATAAAAAAGGCAGTCAATGTACTTAAAAAGGCAACACTAAGGAGCATTCGCATAACCATCGTTCCTGTGGAAAAGCAATAAGTATTTCATATTCTGAGTCTGTGTCTGTAGCCTTTCACATCCAGCATGTAAAATGCATGCATTGTATCACAATCTGTGGCCTGTCTGGCTGTACTACATTTTTTCACATTATTTAAAAAATGACATGATTTTTTGAAAAAAGTTATTGAGCATAAAATGTGTGTTTTGATTTTCTCTACAAATTTTGTCCGAAACATTTCTCATTCTAACAAGAAGTGAGCGAGATATTATCATAAATGTACACAGATCTTCATGTAAAGTACCTGTTATTCTTGTCCAGTTTTAATGAAACTTGAATTTTCTCCATTGATTTAAAAAAAAAAAAACAAAAAAAAAATTTTCAAAAATTTACACACAGAAAAAAAAAAACTTATACATAAAAAAAAAAAAACAA
>Ga0123354_10004941_pt1 | contig 19144 bp, 9 predicted proteins | sample TergutLab28metaG_2_FD_97872 | JGI IMG/M metagenome (GOLD analysis project Ga0123354, IMG submission 97872) | Labiotermes labralis P4 segment gut microbial communities from Petit-Saut dam, French Guiana - Lab288 P4 | ecosystem: Host-associated > Arthropoda: Insects > Digestive system > Gut ...
CATCATCATCATCATCATCATCATCATCATCATCATCATCATCATCACCGTCGTCGTCGTCATCATCATCATCATCATCATCATCATCACCGTCGTCGTCGTCATCATCATCATCATCAATTTAACAATTTCCCTCAAACATTTTTGCAGGAATATTTCAATTACACTGGTTATTTAGATTACAGATCTTTGATTTCTAAAATTCATAAATGAAAAACAACTTGGTTTGAAAATTTTCATTACTAACTGTGTTCATGATTTTAAATGATAAATGACTGCTGATAATCAATAAAACAAGCAGGTAAAAATAATAATAAAATTAATTACAGCACTTCCAATACAAAATTTTCATCTGCTTTCTAAAAGGCAAAATATATGCATAAATTCACTGTGACAATATCTGTATCTAAATCCAAATGTGAGAACATGACTGCAAATCATTCCCAATAACAGTCAGCTACTGAAGTGGTAATGCATAGCTACCACACCTGAGAAGCTGGTGCATCTGCACTTCCAACAAAGATTAAGTGTCTTTATCGTGGCACTGTGCATTTTGTAGAGTCATTTAATTAGCACACCAACTAATGCACATACATAAAAATTTTTTTGCATTAAAACATTTAAAATTGCTCCAACATGTTTCGATCGTAAGATCATCTTCCTTGCGAAAGTCACATATTTAAAAACACTCACTGAATAATTTCCTTATATTAACAGGGTGCTGTGGTGGCATGTTGTGTTGTGTAAGAGTACGCTGCTGAGAGTGCGCCTGACTATGGGTGTGCGACACATATCCATAGTCAGGTGCACTCTCAGCAATGTACTCTTACACAATACGACATGCTGCCACAGCACCCTGTTAATATAAGGAAATTAATCAGTGTGTGTTTTTATATATGTGACTTTAGCAAGGAACAGTGTAGCTCCCTGAAGATGGTCTTACAATCAAAACATGTTGGAGTGATTTTAAATGTTTTAATGTAAAAAATTGTTATGTATGTACATTAGTTGATGTGCTAATTAAATAGAAGATTAAGTGTATTTAAATAATTTTCCACATTAATCCTATGCAATTATTTCCTGAATGGTAATTAATAAGACAACCCCATAGACAAGTACAATTTCTTGCCTGAAGAAGGGTTACAGTAATACTTACTTGTCATTGTATTCTCCTCTCTTTCCCATATTCTTTAATATAAATTCAATTATTTACAATAATCTTGTCTTGTCTGAAAAGTTCTCAACACTGTTAAAATCTCTGACACTGTCTTCCCAGGGAATATTCAAAAAGGAATTTATTACATACTTCTTAGTTATATGCCTCTTCTGACATTAAAAAAGAATAAGATATTTAAAACAATAGAGAGTGAAAGCAGTATGATGTGCACACAATGTGCACACAATGTGCACACAATGAGAATCAACAGTCATGTTATATATGAAAATTTATGCTTTCAAACTTCAACAACGTTTGCACAGTATGTTAAACATAGGCGTAAAATTAACAAATAGAATCCACATGATTCTTTCAAATCACAGAACTCAGCTCAACCGGAAGGTAACCATTTGCAACAACCTGCAAGTCTCAAATAAAACAATGAAAAGCCACAGGAACAAAAATTTATGCATTAAATTACTGAGTCAATTTGTTCCTTCCATTCTCTAATTAAGGGTACAAAAATGATGCTTTCACTGTAAACATTCCAAATAAAATTTGAACTACACACAGAGGAATGTATTGTTTTCTGATTCTATGGCACGACTAGTGCATTAGCATCTTAAGCTTCATGGACAGAATCAAGGAGTTAATATCATCACTGTCAGTGCCTGCGCATTCCTCCAAACCTGGTGCAACTCTGCAAGTTCTCAAAGGTTTGCAGTAATGCAGTCGAATTCTATAAGCTTCTGGAATGTTGTACTGAGTTGTTGTGTATATGACTGTCAACATTTCAGAACAACGCAAGCAACCAAACACCCGGTGATTCAGCACAACTTCCCAGGTGTTAATGCATCGTTCTCTTCATTTCCAAAACTACATTATAACATCCAAACATAAAAATTTCTTTTCACAAAAATAAGCTGTGCCACTTGTTTATGGGAATGATATGATAACAATGTTACTGGAAGTCATAGAGAAATGTTTCATACTGGTTTTTTAAAGTCTTAACTTAACCAGTATTCACGATATGTACGTACCTGAAAATGGTACATTTTAAATACAGATTCCCTCATTACATATTACTGGTAAGAGGGTGAGAATTTTACTAACACTAAAGCTACCTATCAGAATCAATATCACAATATGGTATAAGTCTTTCACTCACCTGATCCAAGCGATCCTGAGCATCCCTTGCCAACCGCTGTTCCTTCTCTGGCTCGGTTTCTATACCACAAACCCACCGGAACAGTCGCAATATGAGACTTGGTTTCTCACACATTTTGCCAGGAAGCTTATTAGTATCCCCATCTGAAATATAATCAGTTATTCATATAAGTAAATATTATACAAGTTTTCTTGCATGAATATCCACTCTGTCTAACATAAGGTTCCTTTCTTTGTAAAATTCACAATAAACACCGAGTGTCAAAACTTTTGAAAAATCATGATGAACACACAATATCTAAAACTTTTAAAAATAAAACTCATGCAGTTTGGGAGAGAAAAACTGGAATGAGGATTCCACCACCTTCACATACTCTACTCTACTCACTGCTTTAACAGCCATGTGGAGTAAATTTCATGTCGTTGGGTGTTTTCTTTAAGGTTTACAGTAGGAAATATACAACACAGATAAAATTTGCATTTCTTAGCTTACTTTACTTCTTTTTTAAAACGAATCAACAAATAAACATATTACACAAATTACTTAATAAATTAACAATAAGTAAGTAAATGAGTCAATAAGTAAATAAACAAATAAACAAAAATTAAAAAAAGAAAAAGGCGAAAAATACAAAAAATAAAAATAAATAAAAAACAACGAACGAATAAATAAATGAATTAATGGCTACATAAATAAAGAAATAAAATACATCAATATGCTGTGAGATCCCCAATTTCAGCTTCTGAACCAGCTGAGAGATTTTATGAAGCTTTGTATGGACATGATGCCCCTAGAAAACACACCCATCACCATGCTTCCACATTTTGTACATCAACAACAACATGGCAGCCACATGAACTAATTCCACTTACTTTACAGTACAGAAATGATGTATAGCAGCAGATCTCGGCAAAGCATGCAACTCCTGACAACGTAATGTGTTTGTAAAAAAGGTAAAGGTAAAGCAGTCCCATTACAGGCCTGGACAGGCCCAGAGGGCTCCAGGAAGTTAAGGTTCCCAGATTACGTGACAACGGCACAGGATGGTGGTAGGTTGTCAGCCTTATGCACCGGCTGTCTTTACCCCAGGAAATGCTCCTGGTACTCATTTCTGTTAGAGGCTGATTCAACCCCAGGCCATAATGTGATCGGAAGGATTTTGTCAACGAAAAATTCCAATGACACCAGCTGGGATCAAACCAGCGACCTTCCGATTTGTAGCACAGCACCTTAACCACTGCACTACCGCGGTCCTCAATGTATTTGTAGTATATAAAATAGCAACATAGCAGACTTCCAAATGTCTTCTTTGGGTTTCATTTTAGCAGCAATTAGTATTGATCCACACACAATAGGAACATGAAATTTAGTATGGAGGTATAACATAAACATACCTACTCATTTAGTGACAGATGATTTTAAGGCACTTCAATGTGAAATGCCATTAGTGCCTGAATGAAATTCAAGGTAAGATGTTAATTACATTAGTAGGTGAATTTCTACATGACTGTATTAACAGATCTCTTTTCAGAGACCAGAGGTACACAAGTTACCAATTTCATTCTTGGCAGCCTTTTGCTGTGCAGCCATCATGAGTTCCAATTCTTCAGCTCCCATTGGCTGATCATCATCCTTCCGTTTCCCCTGGTCAAAACGCGTGAAGTATGTTGTTCGGATCAACTGGAAAACAATGGTATTGTGGTTTTGTGACAGCAATGAAATGAAAAATTGTAAAACTTTAACAGAAGCAAGCCCTCATTACACTTGTTTTAAGTCTGCATGTAAAAAAGGATGTGTAACTAGCATATTTGTAATAGCATGCCAATAATAATAAAAAAAATGCCATCTGCAGGATTCTGTGCTGGGAATTGTCTGATGATTGTCTGTGTTCAAACACAAACTATTATGGTCTGGCATCTGTGGCCACATTTTGTGAGTCTGTTGTCTTTTGCATTGATGACAACAGGCAGGTAAATAGGTGAGTCATTCAGTAAAATGAATCTCATATTGGTTCATAGAACAGCTTCCTTGGCAGCAATGAAGCTGGACTGATGGTGAATATTTATTCTTCACAATTCACTGCCAATGTGAATTATTTTGATTGCATGAAGATCTTTGAATGTGTAAAATAAAAGTCTAGTTGAGTGTTCTTACACCCAAAGAAGACCAAGGCAGTGGTAGAAGACAACCTGGCAGGCAAGAGTAAATAAACCCATGGCATTCATTTTGTTTTTCTGCCATGAACTCATTCATGACTACTTTAGGTGTTCCACATATTGGTTTATGGCTAATTCTATATCCCAAAGGTTGTTTGACCTAGCAGGATTGATGGAATTGTACATGAACAATAAACAATAAAAAATAAACGTAGTATATACTGAATGCCATGAAATCCTTGGTATGGTAAATATCAGATGCAATAAATTTGCAAATTTACTATAGGCAAAATAATTGGTATTTCTAATGCTCACCAGCATTTGCACTTGGTTATGTACTGAAGCTATGAAAAACACTGCATTAACTGTTTACTGACATATTTACAACCTAATGTGTGATTTAAATTATCAAATCTCAATAAGTATAAATTATTTTCACATAAGCATGGTGTGTGACTCAGGACCTTCATAATGCAGCCTCAGAGGGGTGTACTGTACAAGCCACAGATGACAAGTAAGAATGGAGCACTGGTGGAATAATAACTATCAACAGGAGGAATCTGAAGTGATCAGTGAGAAATCTGCTTCAGTGGAATTCTGTTCACCATAACTGCCAATAGGTCCCTACTGGAGTTGAATTTTGGTCTCCAAGGTAAGTAACTGGTGAGTAACCACCTGTGCTATTATGGTGCAGATTAATAGTTATGTACCTCCAGACAGTCTGTGAGATGGTAAAAGACTGGCTTCATAAAAGAAATATAGTTATTCAAACTTCTAGCTAGGCAACAGGCGCAAAGCCACACAATGTCATGCAGTGAACTGACAACACACTAAACCTGTTGTGATGAACTGTTATGAGCCAACTCAGTCCTATCTACAAATAAAGCCCTGATATTTCTGTATGAAATCTAGATTTTACTGGGGCAACCAAACTATTCCACACATACCACACAAATTTTATAATGAGTATTCAGAATTCTCAGTACCAATGTAAGTTCCAACAGCCCTTCTGGCCAGTTTTTAACAAAACACAAAGACAATTTCATGTTCACATGATCACAGCACACAAAAATGAAGAGGTGAAGATGTGCAGCATGGTTTGAAACAATACTGAGTATGCCAATGGTGGATGACAATAAAAACAGAAAATAGTAGAGGGCATGCTTGACTTATGAGATGCCATGAGCTTCAAATTTCAGAGATATCTTTTGCAAATCTATTGATGATACACAACTACACATTGCAAAAGTTCCAATAAAGATATTAAATTATCACTGCTGTGGACCCAAAGAAGGATATTTGAGGTGCAGGGGAGGGTAAGACATTGCAAGACACTGATTGAAGCACCAGCAACTATCACATAAGCATAATGGAGAAGTAACTAATAGTTTACCTGTCATACGAAATCTGTATTCAAAAAAATTAAAAACATGTAATTAATATCAGTTATGAACATGTACGTTTTTGCTTCTTAAGTGTATGGATTCAACACAGTTTAGAAATATAATTACATTCATAATGTGAGATAACCTACATATGGCAAAACTACTGGCCACGTGAGAGAACTTAAAGAGGAAACTACAGTGGATTTTAGACAGAATTAGTAGGTCATAAATGTGCACAACTTCTTTCAAAAAGACTGAGTTATTGGAAGATGTGTCACTTATCATTCATGGTGGACATAATAAATATGAGTAACTGCAAAATATTGCATGTGTATGCATGCGTGCACACACACACACACACACACAATTATGCCTTAGTCATAACGGACACTTAGTACCAACATATAATTAACGTATATTAAACACAGAATGTCTAAGAGAGAATGGATAGTACATCCAGTGCATATATAATCTGCACTGGGCTCAGAATACAGGACACATCACAAAAAAGGTACACTTTTCTTATGACAGTTGTAACAAGGTGAAATATAAGACAATACTAGCATTTTTTTAATGTATTAGATTCATTTCAACTCAGTATTTAACATCACTTGGAACTTGTGTGTCTGACCACGTCTACCTGCATCCCTTTCTTGTCTGCCTGCATCCCTTCTTGTCTGCCTGAATCCCTTCCTGTCTGCCTGCATCCCTTCCTGTCTGCTTGTGTCCCTTCCTGTCTGCCTGCATCCCTTCCTGTCTGCTTGTGTCCCTTCCTGTCTGCTTGTGTCCCTTCCTGTCTGCCTGCATCCCTTCCTGTCTGCTTGTGTCCCTTCCTGTCTGCCTGCATCCCTTCCTGTCTGCTTGTGTCCCTTCCCAAGTCTCTGTGTAAACTACCTCAGTGGTTGAGGGGAGAGCAACCTTGTCACTCAGGCAAAGGAAGTTGGGACCCAGCAGACAGCATTCCACTTGGCATCAGTGGCAAGTGCACTGATCAGTACATTCGTCACATGTTCATTATTGCAATTACAGACAAACGCGTGTAATCATGCCTTCAGCATCCAAAACAGTTTATTGCAACAAGTGGTAATGTATTTGCATGAATATGAACAAGTGTTCTTTATACCACTCTTATTTTTTGTTTTGTTCTTCTTCTGTTTGGCCAAAAAGCACAATAGAATAAAATTCACCATTTTTGTTTTCCCCTTGCACATTCCAGTGAATTTTTTTTGTACCTGTATGCCTGTATGTAATTGCTAGTTGTGTTCATTTTTAAACAATAAGTCTTCAAACATGTAACCCTACTTTCATACCTTATTTCACAATCTGCATTTCCTTGCCTTTATGCTGAATATTATCTTGATGAACAGTACTGTATCATACAATAATATGCACTTATTGTACAAGAACAAGAACAGAAGGCATTTTCATGATTTACGTTCAATTTTGATTCAATCCACATTTTAAAAATGGAGTAAGTTGCAGTGATTGTGCAGTTAATTGATGCAGAAACTGCTGGCATAGCATAACTTAATGTAGCATTCACACTAATACCCAAACATCAACAATTTTTTGCCAAATTATTTGTACCAATACTGAAAATGGTTGCAGATGCCATTTACCAAATTTCAGAGATTTTTCAATCAGTTTTTTTCAGGGCTTGAAGCAATTCCCAGCATCAGTTATGTAGCAATAATGTTTTACAGCCAAAAACAAAAAACTGATGCTCTGCACATGTGGCATCAGCTGTGGTAACAAATACCTCATATGTGCACACACTTAACCACCAAGTACTTGTCCATGCTATGTACACTATGAAACTTGCAGCCAGTAATAGGGTTTGGTTTGGTTTGGTTTATTTGTTCATCCATTGAGTCACACACATAACATTGGACACAACAATTACAGATTAAAATTTATATATTACAACTTATAATATATGGACATACACCCAATATAATATAATAAATAGCAATAAAAAATTTAAAGACCAACTGGAAGTGGAATTTGTCTATACATCTAGAAATATGTGTATTTATATAACCACACCTAAGAGTTCAGAATCCAAATTAAAAGTAATAATATAGAATGGTATTGAGTTGTATTACATGTAAGATTATTTCGATGTTTACTTTTAAAACAATTACACTGAGCCAAGATATCTATTGGAATTCCAAGCAAAATATTCCTCCAATGGGTAAAATGAATTTATAAGAAGGAAACTTTTGAGAACGGATTTGAATTGGTTTATGTCATGAGATGTATTTTTTATGCTAGTAGGAAGGTGATTAAAGTCTCTGATTCCAAAATAAAAGGGTCCTTTTTGGGAAGTTGTTTGGTTTGCAGTTGGAGTATGTAGGTCAGAACTAAATCTGGTGTTGATATTACGAATTTCTGAATTAGATTCATATAAATCTCTACTTTTGGCAACAAATAATAGAAGGAAAAAAATATATTGTGATTTTAATGGTAAAATTTTTAGATTCTTGAATAACTGATGACAAGAATCTCTATTCATAATTATTCTAATTACCCTTTCTGAATTTTAAAAACATTTGAGCTGTATGCAGAATTACCCCAGAAAATTATGCCATATGATAGGATGGAATGAAAATATGAAAAGTAAATTGTCCTTAGTGCATCTTGGGACATAAAATGTTTGACATACCTAATTGCATAGCATACTTTGTCTAGTTTAAACATCATTTGATCAATATGGTGTTTCCATGACAAGGAATTATCTACATCTAATCCAAGAAATTTAGTATTTTTAGACTCTTTAATCAGTTTATTGTCACAACTTATTTTTATATTAATTTCATAACTATTTTTAAGTCTAAATTGTAAAAAGTATGGTTTATCAAAATTTAATGATAATGAGTTACTTCTGAACCAGTCATTTATATTATGAGTTATATTGTTAATATCTTCTTTAAATTTACTCCATTATAGTTTATTATAAACACAACAGGGATGACGAACCTTATGAATTAAAAAATATTTAAACATTTTTACAGGCAATAAAATAAAAAAGTTGTACCACTTCCACTGTCCAAGGCATAAAATTCTGAAAACCGATGAACTCCAAACCGTGTAAGAACGCAGTTTAACCTTAGACCATGAAGATGAATTTTGCTAACAACAATTTCGTTTATATTTAAGCCTACACAATTCTGATTTCTTCACAACATGAAGTTATTGGTAAATATTATTTACAAAAAGTGCACAAAATTAATACATAAAGGGCATGCTGCATCCATTTCTCTATTTATCTGTATCTACTGTCTCTGAAATGTTCTGGCTCCACACTTTGAGCTGTAACATGCATTACTTTTGGTTTGTAATTGTCAAATATGAATATTATTGTACATGCAGCTCACAACAACCTTCATTCATTTTCCCAGAAAACATCTAATCATATATGAAAACTTATATATAACTAAAAGACATTCTACAGCTCTTAACTGAAACATCTTTCAAAATCATATTTAACAAAATTCAAAGAAAAGTAATTTCTAAATGCAGGTACTGCAAGGAGCCTTTTAACATTATATTTGTGTGTCCAACTCATTGTAACTGTTAGCATTAATTACTTTTCGTTCTACTGTAGAAGCTGATAAACAGCTATATACAGGGTCCGGCAGAAATACCCGACGATTTTGCAACACAGCTGTGAGTGGAATCGTTGGCATGGGGAATTTGTCCTTGAGCACCCTTCTAGCGAGACTCAAAGCATTTCAGTTGCCATGGAGCGCTGGTCTGTAGAGCATCGGATTTTCGCTGTGGAGACGTATTTCTAAAACAATGATTCTGGCTTTGTGACACAGCGGATATTTCGTTGGCACTTCAATATTCATCGGAACGACAGTGTCACTAGGCGCAATACTGTACTGTTGTGGGTGAGAAACAGCGTCTGCCGCAAAAAGAAAACGTCCAGGAAGAGAGCCTTCAATTAGAACTCCTGAGAACATCGAACAATTGCGTCAGGCTTTTGTCAGAAGTCCTCCGCTTGCGGGAATGTGCTGACAACAAGGGACGCCACCTCACAGACATTATATACAGGAAGTGAGTATTGTAATTATAATGCCTTCAGATAAAGATAATTTTAGTAATAAATTCACGTTAAAAGACAGTACACTTTTCATTTTATTGTAACTTAAAAATCGTCAGGTTTTTCTGCTGGACCCTGTATGTAAATATGTTTACTGAAAAGCAAGGGCAGTTAATATGATTCAGTTCTTGTATTCTAGTCATTAAAAACTGAAATGTTATGTCACACAAATCATAAAACAGAATACAACAAACAAAAGTACTATTAAAGTTAAGGAGTTCAGTCTATTTCTGAGATGTCAAACATAAGATTCAAATTACTTAACTTGAACTTCCTCACTACAAATTTTGTTTAATGATTTAATGAAAGAAAATTCAATATGGCACATACAGTCACCAGTTTTTAAAGTGCAGCTACCTGTTAAGAGTCAGATCAGCAGCACAAATAACAACTGATGGAACAAATATATGGAAGATGTCAAAACAAAGTATACCTAACAGCACATACAGACAAAATTAACAGCATAACTTGACACTGAATTCAGAATGTTATCTGACTGTAAAAGAAAAAAGGTTTAACTTTGTGGGATACTGTAGAATTGTTTATAGAGAAACACCCACAGTAAAACACATGTATTGATATTTATTAAAGTCTTAGAAGTTGTAAAGAAGTGTCTTAGAAGTTGCGGTTGGTATGTCGTGATTAAAGTGCATCTGTCTGATCCTGCTTTGAGCATTCTGTTCTGGCTAGTGGTCGGTCTATGAATGCACAGCAAGTTGCACGGTGTAGGGCTCGTGTGGTGCTAGCAGCAGGCCCTGGCTGAGCTGTGGTGTGCCCGGTCCAGGATGCAGCATGTCCAGACAGTCGAATTACGTTACTTCCTTCTTGATGTGTCATCAGACAATGTTACTCCTTCTTGTAGTGAATAATGAATGCTGGCTGTCACTTTGAGGGCCTCCTTTTACTCTGAGCTCCAGCTAGTCTGCCTGTTCTGCCATTGGTTAGTTGGCAGAGTTGGTAGGCATGGTTAGTAGAATGATTATCCATGGTTAAGGTGTTGTGATGGAAAGCGGTGTTTGGTTTGGAGTGCGGAGCAGAGAGTGGAGTTAGAGAGAGAGAGAGAGAGTTTTGAGGAGAAACGGCTACTGAGTATGTGGTGTGACAGAGGAAGGAGATGTGCTGCCATGTGGGTGTTCCCACAACTTTATATCTTATGCTAGTCATTTTGTTTACTCTTATTATGTAACAATGGAAGATATATGTAGTTCCTAAAAAGTTTCCTTCTTCATTTATATTCACTTTACCTTACATTTAAAACACAAGCACTAAAATCTTCTCAGACAATAAACTACATCAAAGCTGAATGCCAGATGACTCAGGACTACAACATATTGTGTGTGTGAATGTACAATAGTGTACATAAGACAGAAAGGTTGATCCATTCAGATAGGATGTAACGGATAAGCCAGATGAATCATAGTACCATAACAGTGTCGAACTGAGCATTCAAATAAAGCACTATAATACCAAGACACAATGTCAAAACATTGGATTACATGGGCCAAGTTGTTACAGAGATGACATAAATATGACTGCAACCAAACAGCATCAAGAGGGGAAAAGGCTTAAAACTACGGCATGGAATGTGACCATCAGGTTTTAACAGCGTTCTACAGTGAACAACAAAGAGGACAAGCCTATCGACACAGTATCATTTTCCAGATTCTGCTATTCAACAGACAATGATCATTCTCCTTGTTAAAAAAACTGGATATCAACAATAAATGAGAAAGAAGGACAACTCTATTTAACTCTGCCTGTCTGTCACCCAATGTGACAGTAAGACAGAGGCATCAAACTGACTGACTGTGAGACATATAACGGTATATCCAAAAGCTCCTGGCTCACTGCTAAAACATAAAATGGCAAGTAGTACAGCCTTCTGCCGCTAGGTGCCATAATCTTGTGAATAATTTTAGTGAGCTTTGCAGCCACAAACTTGTGTGCTGCTTCTCAATGGGTGTTCACTCCTGTGCAAGGTTAAATATGATCTGATATTTTCTAACGAAGGAAAAAACAAACTTGGGTAACGTGTTGCTTCAAACTTGCGAGAATGGCGTCAGCAATGCACAAAATACTCAAAACAGCTGTTGGTGACAATACCGTGGAAATAATGCAGGCATTTGAGCAAATTTCTTGATTCATGCATTGGAAGAATTTGGTTGATGACTGTGAGAACTCAGGTCCCCATTCAAAGGCCACAAAGATGAAGATGTTGAGAAACTTCACATAATCTTAAAAAAGACCAACATAATACCATTTCAGAGATCATCAGCCAGTTAGGTCTTTCACTTTGAAAATATCAGTGAATTCTGAGGGAGGAATTGAACATGTGGTGGATCTTTGTAAAATTTGTACCTTGGCTGCTCACTGATAAGCAGAACCAGCAGCAAGAATTTTGGCTGCTAAAAACATAGTGGAGGTCCCCCAGTGTCCTTACTCACTGGATTTGGTCCCCTGATTTCTTCTTGTTTCCAAGAATCAAATTGCAGCCATGAAAGCATTGTTTTGAGGAAGTCCATAAAATTCAGGAACCGTCACTGACCATTCTACGTGTAACTTCAAAAGGCCAGTTCCACAGTGCCTACAGAAATGGCAGAAATGCTGGACCAATTACACAGACTCAAAATAGGACTACTTTATGTGGGACAACAACAACAACCAACACAAAGGTAAGCATATATTTTGATACAGACTCAGTCCTGAAACTTTTGGATATACCCTAGTAGTTATGTCACTTACATTCATTTCTCACACTGACCCTGACAACAGAGACAGTCGGGGTCTCTAAAACATGGGTTTCAGAATTACACTTGGTTGTGACTGGTCACCCAAAAAGAACCGATTGCATTTATTCACTACAAATGCCTTAAATCTTGCAGTAGCACCCAGTGACATCACAACTCCTTCCAGGGAAGCAGAAAATCCTCAATACCTACCTACCTCTGTGCCTACTTCATATTACCAAAACCCTAGATAACAGCAGCACAGAAAAATATTCTCCTTGCACACTGTACTGAAGGGAACTGTGCTATTCTGTAATCGCAACATCTAGCAGTTACTGTACAAGGCAAAATGCGCAGCAAAACATGCTCTCTGATAACAGAAAGAGGCTTTAGAGATACCAGCTTGCTTTTCGGATTTTAATTTCTGTGTGCACCAGTGTGATGGCTACCTAAACAACAGACTTCAGTCAACTTGTGTGGGACTTACACAGCAGTATGTCAGTTTAAGAAAAAAATAAGAGATTTTCATGGTCTAAGGTTCATGCTTACCTTGTAAGTAAATGGTGAGTATTCTTAACTCGCATCCTTAACACACAGAAGGCACACAAACACACAGACATAAATACAAGAACAGATACAGTTGTACAACACAGTGATATAACAATCATATAATAAGGTGTAACACTCATTGTAGGTGTACATTTTTTGGATCTCTTTTGACATGTAGAAAAAAAAGGTAATGTGATCCCATTACAGGCCCAGTGTGACCCAGAGGGTGGGTAGAGGTATAGCTCTACTCTTCCATGACCACGGCACTAGAAGGGGATGAGTGGTCAGCAGCACGCCCTGGCCGCACTTTAACCCCGAGAAAGACCCAGTACCCATTTTACAGGAGGTTGGGTGGGCCCCAGGGCCGGTCTGGATGGGCAGAAAATCTCGTTCCCACCGGGATTCGATCCCGGACCGTCCAGCCCGTAGTCAGTCACTGTACCGACTGAGTGACCTGGTCCACCTCTTTTGACATGTATCACTTAAAAATGATGGGATTAATGTTATTTTTCAGTGATCAATACCAATTTTATATGCATGTCTGACACACAGGAGCAGTTTCCTTCAGGTGGGGTAACTGTAGGTAGATTTATCCATGTACCATAAATAGTAAGGTATGACTAAAAGGCTTCCAATGTATTATTTGATACAGCGAAGCCGTGAGATATCCTTCTGCAGTTCCATCTCCAAAAACTGAAGTTCCAATTTAAAACCATTAACTTACATAAGTTTATAGTTAAATGACCTTTCAAACAAGTGAACAAACTGAATGAAATGAAACAAAATAATACACGTACCATCATTCACAACACAAATCTTTATAGTTAATTGTCAATTAGTACAACATGTTTTGACCTTATCATCATCATCATCATCACCATCATTTATTTCATATACCAGCAATCCTCAGAGAGTACAATCACAGCACAATCAGATAAGGAATTAGTAAAATGCACACAATTTCCTTTGCAAGAATAGCGAAGAGCTATTGTCAATATACATCAACATCATACACTAGAATAATAAGAATATAATAATAAAAACATAAAAACAATTGAACAATTAAAATAATGATTAAGCAAGCAGAAGCATAAGAGTTATATGACATACAGACTTCATAATGTGTTTTCTTTTTTTATTGTAGTTAAAATATGCATCCAGTGTATAAAAGGCATTACAGTAAAGAAAGTTCTTAATTAATCATTTGAGTTCTTTAATATCCTAAAGATTATTCTTTATAAAGGATGGTAACTATTAAAATTACAAATTTTTCCTTTGACATCACAATATATGTTATCTTCATTAATGTTTGTGGTTCAAAAACAAAAGTCTTTTCCTGACAAACAATGAAAATCACAATTTAGACACTAGACAAAGAAATAATTTATACCTTCCTCAAGCACACTTAACCATTTACCAAAAAGGAGCTTATTATTCAGGGATAAAAGTTTTTAATAATTTACCTTTAGAGATTAAGAATGTTGCTGGTAACCAAAAAAAAAAAAATTTAAAATTGCTCTGAAAAAATTTCTACACACTCATTTTACACAATTGAAGAGTACCTTAGTCAATCATGAATTAAGAACTGTATCACAAGATTATATTATGACGGTATTTTGATTTAAGATTTCTCTCTATGTGCATTATACAAGTACTCTTAAATTTTTTTAAGTTCTGTCTAGTTACATTATGTAAGTATTTCATTGATTGTATATTCTGAACTGATCACATTTCTTTGTATAAACCTGATTTATTATTTATGTATCATATTCACAAATTACTATCACATGTATCTTACTGTCAAGACTCATTTTGTGCTATGCCTGTTGTTATCTAATATATATCCACTCTGATGGATCTCTGGAATACTAAATAAATAAATAAAGTCTTTTAAACCCATGTAATAAGTGCTTCATGATAAATTGCTAAGTTTGATGTTGAATAATGGAAATCAGAACCAAATCTAGTATTTCTACCATGCATGTCTCAGTTTCATATATACTGATCCTTATTTTTACAAACAAAACATAATAGTGAAAAAATATATTGAGATTGAAGAGTTAAAATTTTGAATTTACTAAATAATGTCCTGCACAACTCCTTTTTCCTAGTATTTGTGATCATACTAGCCCTTTTTTATTTTTAATCTAAAGACGTTTATGCTGTGGGGTGAAGCACCCCAAAAAATTATGCCATAAGACATAATTTAGTGGAAATAAGAAAAATAAACCATGACTAATTCTTGTTGTGACACGATTGGTTTTAGGGTTCTTAAGGCGTAACATGCAGCATCGAGTTTCATTAGAAGTGAATCTATGTGAGCTATCCATTATAAGGTACTATCCATTATTATTCCAAGAAATCTGGTGTCTAGCTTTGTATCTATGGATTTATTATTATATTCTAATTTCATACCTAAACTAAGTTAATTTTTTGTTCTAAAATGTAAAAAGTTAGTTGCATCATAATTCAACAATAATAAATTTGCAGAGTACCATTTATTTGATTGTGAAAATATCTTTCTGCTGTTACTCAGAAAATTTGCACTATTAGTATTACAACAATAGTATCGTCTGCAACAAGAACAGGGAAGGAATACCTTACTAGTATTAACGGAAGATCACTGATATGGATAAGAAACAACAAGGCCCTAGAACTGAACCCTGGGGAATCCCATAAGAAACTCTTTTCAATTCTGTAGATGTTATGCTGAGTCAGTTTTTTACATTTATTTGTACTTTCTGATACCTGCCCTCCAAGTATTTTGTTAACTAGATTTAAGAATTCACCTCTTATGCCACAGAATTTAAGTATGGATAATGAAATTCCATGATCTACACAATCAAAGGCCTTTTTTGGGTTGCAAAATATATCCCCTACAATTATTCTTTTATTTAAGGCACCATAGATTTCCTTTAATTGAATAAATGTGACCTTTTCTGTCCAGGAATTTAACCTAAAACTGTATTGGTGTTTTGATAGAACATTACTCTCTATGGAATGTTGGTAAAGTCTAGTATATATTCCTTTTTCAAGAATTCTATCAAATGAGGGTAAGAGTGTTATTGGTCTATAATTAGACATAAATTTTTGTTCCCTTTCTGAAAAATGGGGTTTAAAATGGAGAATTTTAGTCATGATGGGAATATTCCTGAGGCTAAGGACCGATTAAATGTACATGCCAAGGGTGAGTTTATTGTTTTTGCACATGCCTTTAATATCTTGGTAGGAATCTCATCATATCCAAAAGCAATGTAACACCGTAATCATTTTACAATTTTTTCAATTTCTATATGAGATGTAAATTTCATATTAATGCTCAATATAGTCCTCAATAACGGCCATAATCAGGTACTACAATTTAGAAACACGTTGAGGAAAAGCACTAGTGTATGAACATCAGGTTTAGAATAAAATGAGATCTCATTCTTTACAAACAACATTCAACTTAATAGGACACGTTCCCACATCGATTCATGTTGTAAACTGGCTGAAATTGTATAAAACATTTCGCTAAATAATGTGGTCTGTACTCCTGCCTATAAGCTGCATACTTTGAAACATTTTTAAATTTTATAAAATTTGATCCTCTATTTTTCACATAGAACTCCTATGTAATTTATATGAAACAGTTACTGTATACGGATATCTGTGCTTCTCTTTAAATTCCTGAAAGATTAAAAATTAACATTTAAAGAGCTTTAATGGATTAGCATTAGTATGATATTGTTTTATATATATATATAATCCAGACCAAAAGGATTATTAAAATTGTACATATCAAGCTTTATTTAAAAAAAACAGATAGCTACATTCATAAAAATCGCTCCCCCCCTTTTTTTGTTTCTATAGATAAAGATCACAGTATCGTACTATTGCTATGGCATAAAAATCTCTGTAAATTTTTAACTTTTCAGAAATGTAGAAAAAGTACAGATATCCATATACAGAAACCACTTTACAAAATATATAAGAATTCTATTTGAAAAAGAGAGGATCAAAGTTTATACAATTTAAAAACTTGTCAATGTATGCAGCTTTTAGGAATGAGCTGGCCACACTTTTTTTTAGCAAAATATTTTATTCAATTTCTGGCTATTTTACGACATTCATCAGTCTGGAAACACGGCATTTTACTTTGATTTTTCTTTCTAAGGAATCAGATATCATTTTATTCTCAATATGATGCCTTTACACTAGCATTTTCTTCAAGGTGTTTTTAAATTACAGTCCCTGATGATGGTCATGGTTAAGGCTGAAACATGTTTTACAAAGTGATGACTAACCATAAATATTTGAGTTTCACATGGTGATCAGTGGATTATTTTGTTGCAGTGCAAAAATGTGTAGTCACAACCCAGAACCACACAATCTGACTGTGCCATTAGGCATTGCTGGTTGTGCATTGTACTGTTGTAATGGTTAAAGTACATGATACAAGTGGCCCAGCACCACAGTTTTTCAGTACCAATACCATTACCCCAAGTTACAACAGAGCAGCTTGCACCATACAAATGAATAATTCATAATCCCCACCTGAGCAATACAGGTAAAATACTCTTCCCTTCAAGTATTCAGTAACTAGTACCCTACACAGACTTAAGTTCCAAGTCACAGGTCACTCCTTTACTTTCATGTCTCACATTTGCGGCAAGCTTCTGTTTTTGTACACAATCTGCACTCACTGCAGAGCAGTACTTCTCAGGATTCTCTTTATTATGATACGAATGTCTGGTGACTTTGATTCAAAGGATGAAACAATTTAACACTTGGAATGAAAAAGGTAGAATATACATGGCATTATTTAAGACAGCAACTTAACTCAACTCAGACTGCCTTCAAGACATATAACCAAAGGTAAAGCTGTCCCTGTACTTGTCATGAAGGGCATGAACTGCAAATGGGCCAAAGCACCAAACAAGAAGGAGTATACAGCTCCACTCATTCTTAACTTTGCCACTACATGGTGACAAGTGATCAGATTCACGCTCTGGCCCCTCTACCCCCCAGAAAAGGACTCCTGGTACCCAATGAACAGGATACTGGGTGGGTTCCAGATCCAGTCTGGAAATTTTGGAGAAGTCTCTTGTGCCAGTTGGGAATCAAGCCCTAGATCATACAGCCCAGTCACTATGACTATGATAACCCAGCTACTGCAAGACTTATTATACGAATCAAACAAAGAGAAAGAGTTCAGAATATAGTCTGCACACAGGACGAGATATTTTATAGGCCGTTACTATACGTACATTTGGAGGAAAAAAAAATATACACCATAAAACAAACTGGTAGCACTGTTTTAAGGCTGAAAGGAGAGAAAGACTTTAAAACACAAATTTAAGTGAACTGTCCTAACTTTGAAAGCAGTATACGTTATCTTACCCTGTACTCTGGAATGGGTTTCGTCAGCAAACTGACAACCACAGCCAGCAAAATAGTTGTCCAGAACAGCATCATTGCGAAGTACATGTAATGCACCTGTAAAAAGTGGGGAAAAAAGGGAAAAATAAATGTTAAAGCTGTCCCTGTCCATGCCACAAAGACATATGGGCAAGTGGAGGAATTCCTCCATTTATTTTTAACCTTGGCATTACTCGGATATCAGTGGTCTATTTCACACCTTGGCTCCTTTATATGTGATAAAAGAAACCCACAGCCAGTCTGGATGTTTTGGTGAAGAAAAAAAATCCCTTGCCCTTGCAGAGGTTCTGAATGTGAACTTTCCAGCCCACAGTCTAGTCATTATATTGACACGTATTAATCCATTGCATACAGCAGATAACATAAATCAGATAATGGTTATTTCTGGGGCTCCACACTGTGTGTGTTTGTGTGTGTGTGTGTGTATGTGGTGTGTGTGTGTGTGGTGTGTGTGTGTGTGTGTGTGTGTGTGTGG
>Ga0123354_10004943_pt1 | contig 19144 bp, 11 predicted proteins | sample TergutLab28metaG_2_FD_97872 | JGI IMG/M metagenome (GOLD analysis project Ga0123354, IMG submission 97872) | Labiotermes labralis P4 segment gut microbial communities from Petit-Saut dam, French Guiana - Lab288 P4 | ecosystem: Host-associated > Arthropoda: Insects > Digestive system > Gut ...
GATGCTGTATTAAAACAATTCGACCTCCTGATGATGAGCACATTGTTGCTCGAAACATGTAGAGGATTATAATAATAAACGTCTTATATAACGTGATTTTTCATCAAGTTGGTCATTTACCCAAAGTAGGCAGTGTTGTGTACATGAATCAGATTAGAATTACCAAAATGAAATGTTCCTTTTCTCGACAATACGAACATACGTTATTAATCAATTCGTACTTAATCACGTACACACAACTTTTTTTTAACATGGCGCAACAACCTTAGTGGACCAAAGCCTCCTCATTGTCGAAGATTCAATATCACACTCAGACACAACACATTCGGTAGGACTCCTCTGGACGAGTGATCAGCCCGACGCAGAGTCATCTACCTGATAGCGCACAAAACTCACAAGAGACAAACACCCATCCCTCGGCGAGATTCGAACCGCAATCCCGGCAAGCGAGCGGCCGCAGATCCACGCCTTAGACCGCGCGGACACCGGGATAGGCACACACAGATTTAGTGGTGGTATATTAATATAGCTTCTTAACTAGACAACATGTTTCGACAGATGTATTATGTTACAATAATACAACATTGTAAACATTGTGTTCTTAACATAATACAATTTATATTACTGGTTGGCTTGAAGATGACCACCTTTGGTTGAAACGTGTTTTCTAGTTAAGAAGATAGATTAATTCACTACAAGTGGAGTTGTATTCACGTAATTAAGTACCAAGTTATCAGTAAAATAAAGCAACGGGTACGTAACATTAAGAACTACTTAATTACATCTACTGAAGAGCCTGTGTGTGTTAATTTTGATACTGTGTCTTTTCTGTTGTACCATTGTTTGGCGGTGAAGGATCAAGCTACAGAACTTTGGTCTGTGTGTGTGTGTGCGCGCGCGCGGACGTGTGTGTGTGTGCGCGCGGGCGTGTGTGTGTGTGTGCGCGCGGGCGCGCGCGCGGACGTGTGTGTGTTTGTGTGTGTGTGTGAGTGTGTGCAGGTTTGTGTGCGTGCGTGCGTGTGTTTACCTCCTGTTGAACGACTCTGATTGTACAATTGCGATTACGTAAAAGGACCTTCACAACACATAGCTTATCAAATCGGTTTTTAGGCACCTTCACTACGTTGCGAAAAGCGACTATGAACTTCATCATGTTTTATGTAAGTCGTGAAGTTTTTGCAGCTACAGAATTCAATAAAATCTTCTGCGGCAGATAGCAGAGTCAAGGTGTGAAACATTCACACCTTGACTCGGCTAAATTCGTCATGTTTGTCTGTCCGTGCGCATGGAACAACTCTGCTACTACTGGGCGGATTTTCAGCCTGCATCCGGATACCACACCACCCCAGCCAAACCACAATGTAACACCAACACGCATCGAACCAGAGCAATACAATCCATGAAATAACTCAATAAATAAGTCGCAAGCTCCTGAGGATGGATGTATTAACATCCGAAATATGTTGAGCATTAAATAATGAAATAAAAAAAGTGACATCAAGTTGGTCTCTCTTTATTCAACTATCAAGGTTATGCACGGTCCAATAAACATAAGACTGATATTTGAGGCTTTTGCGAAAATCCATTGAGAAAATCCAAGTTTCATTAAAGTCTAAAAAGAATAACGGACACTTTACATGAAGAGCAATATACGTTTGTGATCATATCTCGCACAGTCATTCTTAGAATGAGATATATTTCAGCCAAAAGTTGTAGAGAAAATCAAAACACACATTTTGTTTTCAATAACTTTTTTTTTTCTTTCGAAAATCGTGCCGTTTATGAGATAATGTGGAAAAAATATTGTAGAGCCGGACGACTATGTGGCGCATGCGCATTGCATGCCGGATACCTAAAGCTACAAACGCACACTCAGAATATGTAGCACATTGCTCTCCCACTGCAACAATGGTTGCACGAACGCGCCTATGTGTTATATTATGCGTACATTGCCTGTCTTGTTGAGTTTTTAAAGTTGTTTCTCTGGTCCAGGCGATAGCCTAGAAAGTATACTAATTGAAATATGCATATTTATAGATAAGATAATATTAAACTGGGTCTTAACAAGTATGGTTTTGTAATGCGGTTAGAACTGAGTGCTGCAGCATAGTGTTTAAGGGCAGTATTTTTTAGTGGCGTGGAAGTTTTGGGTTACACGTATGGATGACAGCAGAAAAAATGTGCCGTTGTGTGGTATGTTGATGTTTAATGGGCTTATGCCTTATCGGTTATTATTTGGAGTGAAAATTTGCAGAGTCAATCAAAATATGAATTTATTCGCGCGTTCGCTATGGCAAATCTGAATGCGGGTCAGTGCGTGCAATCACGTCACTCGCCTGGTTATTAAGCTACCCTTTGTAATGTGCAGTACCACTGCTTGTGAACAAGCTCTTCAGGTACAATGGACACAGCTCTTGGTGTGATCGATGATTCAATCTTCGCAGATGTTAGTGACGGGTGATATTTTACAATGGTGCGAACCGAGAGGGCTGCACTTTACGAATCTCTTGAAAATATATATATTTTTTTAATAATAAAAAGGCCCGTCGCTTTAAAACAGGCAGAGATTGAAGAGATGAGGGCCTCTTGTAAAAGAACAAATTGTTTGTAAGATCTGAGGCATTTTCTGCGGTCTGTATGCAGATAAGCCTACACGGCTTCACGAATGAGAAAACTGTAATCTGATAAGGTATAAGTCCTTTTCCTTCAGGCTGAATTGTGTCCATATACACCTGAGGTTTGAAGTTCGCAGATTGTCACTTCCTGAAGATAACGCCCTTTTGAATGTAACGCTGTATAGCCTGGTAGAAAAGTGTCAGTGTTCCTGAGGAACGTCAGACGTCTTCAGGACAGAGAGGAGGCGGCTGGTTCCACCGAAATTTTTGTACCATTTTTTTTACACCAAGCTATAAGGAAACACATTCCCGAAAACAGGAAAGTTCAAGATTCACAGCCATTTAGGGTTGTCTACGGTAAAAACAAGTGTGTTAACGAAGATGGGAAGTTACACGATCGAATTAGTTTGTGGTCTTATGCAAGCCTGACGTCCTGTTTTACGTTGGGTAATATGTCGATTTTTAAGGCGCTCTGTAAGTTGACAAAACAGAATGCCTTATATCGAGACAGCTTCCTCCCTCCTTACAAACTTCAGTTGCTGACAGCGTAGTTAAATGAGCTACAACCAAAGAATTCAAGAATGTAGATACGGACAATCAAATGAAAGGCGGAAGCCCCTATGTTTGTACTGTCCAGACTCGCTGTAACGTGATCTACTAGCTGGAGTTTGGATTGCCTAGATTTATTTTTTTAATACATCACTTTTGGTCAACAAGCAAGTTACCGATTATCCTAACGGCCTTTATTGACAAACCGTGACACGGACCTTTTATCTTATTTATTTCTCCCAGCAACTCTCTACATTGCGAACAACAGATTCCATTTCCTTGAGGGGGAGATGTACGGTATACAAAGTTCTGAGTTAGGACTGGGCCAGAACTTTGGCCCTGGGTATATGAAAAGTAAAGATATTAAGTTTCGTCACAGAAGGAAGTAAAAGGAAAGCCACAGTTCTATGCAAATTGAGATGTTCTTTACCAGTGAAGTTGTACGCGGTTATTTATAGAAATTGTGGATTGTATGGAGGATTGGGAGAGTTATTCTTTTGGCGCTTAAAAACCTGTCCCATTGTTAGTGTCAGTAAAATAAGTAAATGTGTTTATATTTTTATTTTTAGAAAGAGATTTGTGTTTAATTTTATAGTTTTGATGTCGCTGAACGGTTGTAGATTTTATTTCGAGAAGCTTTTGGTTTGAATCTGAATAGTGTCACAGATCGCGTCCATGGACTAAGGTGATATGTAGTTACTAGATAAGTGGACTGTGGTGATCTGTGCTTACCTGGTGTGTTGAACATGGGGTTCTGTATTGACTAGATATATTGACTGTGGTGTTCTGTAGTTGCTAGATAAATGGAATGTGGTGTTACGCAGCTGCTAGTTGAATGGGCAGTGTGTTCTGTAATTATTAGGTAAGTAGACTGTGGTGTTCTGTGGTTACCAAGAATGTTGACCGTGGCGTTCTGTATTTACTAGATATATTTACCGTGTTGTTCTGTAGTTGCTAGATAAATTAGAATGTGGTATGCTGTAGCTGCTAATTTTATGGACAGTATGTTCTGTAATTACTAGATAAACGGACAGTGGTATTCTGTGGTTACCAAGTATGTTGACCTGGGGTTCTCTATTTACTAGATATATTGACCGTGGTGTTCTGTAGTTGCTAGATAAATGGATTGTGATGTTCTTTAGCTGCTATTTGTATGGACAGTATGTTCTGTAACTACTAGATAAATTGACTGTGGTGTTCTATGGTTACCAGGTATGTGGACTGTGGGGTTCTGTATTTACTAGATATATTGACTGTGGTATTCTGCAATTGCTAAATAAATGGACTGTGGTGTTCTGTAGTTGCTAGTTGTATGGACAGTGTGTTGTCTAATTACTAGATAAATGTTCTGTGGTATTCTGTAGTTACCAGGTATGTGGACTGTGGGGTTCTGTATTTATTAGGTATTCTGACTGTGGTGTTCTGTAATTGCTAAATAAATGGACTGTGATGTTCTGTAGTTGCTAGTTGTATGGACAGTGTGTTCTCTTATTACTAGATAAATGGTCTGTGGTGTTCTGTGGTTACCAGATATGTGGATTGTGGGGTTCTGTATTTATTAGTTATTTTGACTGTGGTGTTCTGTAATTGCTAGTTGTATGGACAGTGTGTTCTCTAATTACTAGATAAATGGTCTGTGGTGTTCTGTGGTTACCAGGTATGTGGACTGTGGGGTTCTGTATTTATTAGTTATTTTGACTGTGGTGTTCTGTAATTGTTAAATAAATGGACTGTGGTGTTCTGTAGTTGCTAGTTGTATGGACAGTGTGTTCTGTTATTACTAGATAAATGGTCTGTGGTGTTCTGTGGTTACCAGGTATGTGGACTGTGGGGTTCTGTATTTATTAGGTATTTTGACTGTGGTGTTCTGTAATTGCTAAATAAATGGACTGTGGTGTTCTGTAGTTGCTAGTTGTATGGACAGTGTGTTCTCTAATTACTAGATAAATGGTCTGTGGTGTTCTGTGGTTACCAGGTATGTGGACTGTGGGGTTCTGTATTTATTAGGTATTTTGACTGTGGTTTTCTGTAGTTGCTAGATAAAAAGGACTTGTGTTCTGTAGCTGCCAGTTGTATGGACAGTGTGTTCTGTAACTACTAGATAATTGGAAAGTAATGTGCTTTGGTTACCAGGTATGTTGACCGTAGGATTCTGTATTTACTAGATATATTGACTGTGGTGTTCTGTAGTTGCTAGGCAAACTGACTGGGCGTTCTTTTTTACTAAATAAGTGGACTCGTTTTCCGTAGTTACTAGATACTTCCATGGACTGTTGTGTTCTCTAGTTGCCACATATCTGTATCGGGGTTCCTTTAGTTACCAGGCATCTGGACTGTGGATTTGTGTAGCGATTTGTGTTTACTAAATATGTAGACTGTGGTGTTCTGTACTGCTAGATATACGGAATGGGGTATTCTGTAATAACTACGTATCTGGACTGAGGTCTGGTGTAGTTACCAGGCATTTGGACTGAGTTGTTCTAGATACCTGGACTAAGTTTTTATGTAATTTTTCCCAGTTCCACCAATGAAATAGGCCACGACTGCCCCCATCTAAATACTTGAACGTTTACTATTAACAATAATCTTCCAAATTAAATGGTCGGTGTATAGAAAATAATCGCTAAGTGATGACCCAAGAGAATATCGCACTTCAAGAATATTTGATCCTTTCAAGTACAGCTGTTGCTATGTAAACTTGCCTTAATATTGCCTGCATAGCGTATGCATAATGCATTCGTATGCTTTGAGTGATATTCGGAATAGATAGTCATTGAAGATTATGATATTCTGGTTTGTGACTCTTCCCTGAATATGACAAACAGCAAACGTATAGGGTACCGGCTCGGAATACTGGCAATAAGAAAGGTAATAATCAATCTTTGACTGTTTGATAGATGCCGTGAGCTCGGGTCTCTCTCAGACTTTGTTAGCTGTATATGTAACTGTAAAATTATAATCTGCTGTGCCGTTCTTTTATGAAAAAAAGAAAATGGATATAAATAGAATTCATGTTAGTCGTGCTTCATCTATAACTGATACGTAAGGTCAAAGGATCAGTTTAGAATGTTATTTTAAAAAATTTTAAGCAAAAAAAGTTAGTTTTTTTTTTTTTTTTTTGGTATCCGAATACATAGTTCACGTGTACATGTTGCGAGTATTTCGTATAATTTTATCCTTTAATTTGTCCGTGTGTTACCTTCACCCTAACGTAATTGGTACAGTAATTCCCGACCTTACTACTCCGGTGATGGGCAAATATTTGCATGTAGCCTACGTAACTCATGCGCGTGTTGGTAATGCATTTAGCACGCTAGATTCAATATCACGTTTTATTTATCGTCATCAAAATTTCGAATTTGCCTGATATCGTTTCAGCAAAAATGACGACAGTACATTTAAATTAAACTATGTATGCAGATAAAGGGTAGGATATATCCAGACATACACTGATAATGGAGTTAGCGCAGTCCCTTAAAACTGGGGTTCTTAACCATTTTTGTGCCATGGACCCTTTTGAGATTCCGGTGAAACCTGCGGAGCCCTTCTTCAGAAAATTGTATTAAAACGCATAAAATAAAGACAGTGAGGTTTATCGAAGTTAACAAAATATTTTTGGAGTCTAGAGCCCATAAATTACTTTGTTGCCTACATTCATTACTGAAAGAAAAGCCAAACTTCAGTCAGGGTTTAGTGAAAATAAAGTTGTAATTATTTCTCGTCCACGATCACGGAGCCCCGTAATGCTGCCCATGTTTAGAACGGCTTCTCTAAAACGCCAGTACACGTCTACCAGACTTTACAGCTTCACACCCCAGATGACGAGAGAAAATGAATTTTATGTTGAATGGTCCGTGCATCGCGTAATATGTGTCAATAATTATCCCAAAAAAGATGCAATGCAACAATATACAATTTATTTATATCTGCAAACTGCTCTACATGTTTCGGGTGGTATATCCACTCATTATCTGGAGCTCACATCACTGTATCTACAGTATCTGGCATTACTGGGACCGTTACTGCTACTTGTCGTGAACATGGCGGTTGCAGTAACGGTCCATGTAATGCCAGATACTGTAGGTACAGTGATATGAGCTCCTGATGATGGGTGGAAATACCACCCGAAACATGTAGAGCAGTTTACAGATATAAATAAATTGTATATCGTTGTATCTTGTTGGATAATTATTGACACGTGGGAAAATCATACCTCACGTAAATAAGTTTACCCCTGCGATCATCAAGCACCACGTTATGAAGGCACATGGGAGAATGGAGGATTTGCTCCATGTGTGCTTAACCTCAGCACTAGGCAACGGCCACATTCTCGCTACGGTTGCTTTATTTACGGAGAGGTTGTTCTCGGTATTTTAAGGACATGAGGCTGTGAATCGAACCACGATTTCTTGGCCGTCCAACCCGAAGTCGAGTTGCTGTGTATACTGAGCTAATCCGAATGAGAGGTGACCACAGGTACCGCCCAACTTTTACATTACAAAGACTGCATACTGTTCACACGGGGTGTTTATGTTTTTTTTATGCTTTTTAACATCATCCCCACACAAAATTGACTTATTTTTCTAATAAATAAATTATGTTCTCTGCGAGTTACAAACTTAACTTTTATACATAAGGTAAAGGTATCCCTGTACAGGCCTGGACAAGCCCCTTGGGCTCCAGGAAGTTGAGGCTTCCAGAATTTCTAGACAGTCGGTACATAAAGGAGGTAAGGTTATCAGCCCTATACACGGGTCGCCTTCAGGGTCGCCAGGGCCATATTGCGGATGGTAGGACATTGTCATTAAAAATCCCAATGACCCCATCGGGAATCGAGCTCGTGACCTCCAGGCTTGTAGCGCTGTGTAGAATAAAACCATGTAAGTAGCCAGCCGAAGTTCAAAATGTAATTAAAACTTATTAGGGACGAGACTGTTGCCAGCAATCAATCATAGGAAGGTGGAGGAGTTGAGAGTTGAATGAAAACGTATAAATTAGAAGGGAAATTGATATAAAAAAATAAATTTTCTTAACTCCTAGAAAGTCGGGATTTTATGAACAGTAGACTGCAATAAGAATTTAACGGAAAAATGCCTTCTTTTATAGCTGAGCTCTTTCAAGCAATTACAAGTGCGAGTAAGAATGTATTTTCAAATTAATGAAAGTCTATTCATTCTGGGGGAGTCGTTGCACGTGGAGAAGCAGACATAGGGATCTGACATTTTATTTCCAACAATGTTTTAAAGACAGCCATAAAGTGAACAGAGATTAGACGTCACGCTACTGCCAATAATCAACGGCCGACAGTTGCTACGGGCACACGAGGTTGAGTTATTTACTGTCCCTCACTGTGGAAACGTCCCACTGCGACTGACACATTGGAGTATTTTGGGGGATTCTGATCCTATAAGAACTGTAGTTATAGGCAGACCGTCTGTTGCTGTAAGTGAGGTTAATGTGGTGGAATGATTACATCGCACACACTTACAAGAAGAAAGAGACTACTGCGGAGAGGGGAATCGTTTCGTTTTGCCATCCCCTATATCAAGTGCCTAATTAAAGAGATAAAAGCTGAAGAGTGGTTTTGCTAATTGCAAAGCTTTGAAATTCTCTTGGTTGTGACTATGAGATTTCTGTCTCTTGGGGTGTGACACCGTGTAGTTTGGTAGAAATACGTTGAAGTTTCTCTGAAAAAATCTGCAAAGTTCTGCCAATATACACGGCTTCACATGCCACAAGACAGTAACTCTTCTTCATAGTTGTGCTATCATACAAATGGTACTGGGGATCTGTTAGTTCGGACTGCATCCAGAGATCCGGAATGGGGGAGAGAGTCTCCGAAATTCGTCACGGTTGTGTTAACGCCACAACAGATATCTGTAACAGTGACTCTCAAGTACTTCAATATTATGGCCTGACGGGACGTGACGCGGTATAGTCTGGTAGATAACTGCCTATGTTCCACTCTTCCAGGGTCATAAGAACCGAAACAACTGACATGTATTCAGGAGTCAGACAACATTTCCTAACATAAGCTTGTATTTTTTATCAGTTTTTTTTTTCCAGGCAAATGCAGGTTGAACTTAAAATAGCTCACGCAACCTTCACTACTTTCCGATTTCTTTCACACCATTTATTACTATTTTCACTGCAGGTTATGTAACCTCTGTTATTGAAACAGTGTCATTAAATAACTCAATATTTAACACATTAAGGGAATACGAAGGGTCCGTGTCATGGCCCAGGCAGTTAGTCGCCAACTTATCATCACGACGGTCCGGATTCGATCCCAGACCGATTTAGGTTTTATTCGTGGTGGAACCAGCAGCACTGGGAGAGGTTTATCTCCGAGTACTTCGGTTTTCTTCTGTCACAACTATTCCACCAATGCTCCACACTCAATCTGCAACACCGACGCCACAGGATCTCGGAACAATTGATAGTAAATTTGTTAACTGCAATTGGGTTGACATCCGATGGCAGTAGTACAGTACATATTTACCCACAAACAATACATAGATCAACACAATAAAAATACACAGAACAACACAATTGTTAGCATTGTTATAAAACAAATTAAAAAGCATATAAATATCTTATAATTGTTTAAATTCAACTGTGCCTAGTTATGAGACGCGATATATAAAGACTGTAACGTGACATGAATTCTACAAGTGTGACTACAAACCACGCAGGCGATTATGATTTAAGCCCAGTTTCGAGTTAAAGTGATTTTGTAGGATACGATTAAATTAATTTTCTTAAGGAAGACTGAGAGGTAATGCAATTATTTGTCTAAAATACGAAAAATTAGTTTGAAGAACATCTAAAGCGAACTGGAATAAAAATGGATTATGAACTATTAGAGTAAGTAATTTTTGGAAGAAAATGAAATGGAGTGCAGGGGAGTAAGGATACTTTCGAGAGTACGGTTTTGTGAAACACGAATATCGTCCAGGCTGAGGATACTGGTACTTGGAATTTCTTTTTTTCAGTTCAGGTGCACACTGTAAGTGCGGAGACCATAAAACGAGCTGCTTAGAACAGCGGTGATACACTCTTCAAATGTCCATTCAAATTCCGGTTCAAGAAACGCAATTTAGCCGTAATAATTCGTATTTTTCCACAGCTTATTCAGACAGTTACCAGACAGAAAGAACAATCGCTTCCTTTCATATTACCAGTCAGTCTTTTGCATGGCACTTAACAGCAGCAGTTGATAGGGAAGTAAAAGGTAAAGGTAAAGTGATCCTGTTACAGGCCCGGTGTGGCCCAGAGGGTGGGTAGAGGTATAGCTCTACTCTTCCATTACCGCGACACTAGAAGGGGTGAGTGGTCAGCAGCACCCCCTGGCAGCACTTTACCCCCGGGAAAGACCCGGTACCCATTTACAGGAATCTGGGTGGGCCCCAGGACCGGTCTGGAATGACGCGGGAAATCTCGCCTCCAACGGGATTCGATCCCCGGACCGTCCAGCGCAGCCGACTGAGCTACTTGGCTCACTGATAGAGAAATAACTAACCAAATAAACGAAATATGCCTTCAGCCTCCGAGAGTCAAAAAAAAAAGGCCGTGGCATGTGATGCATTCCGTTTTTAGGCGCTTTTCGAAAAATTGCGAACAGAGGCTGCTAGCTTCTTCTTGTCTGTCCGTCCGTCCATCCGTAAGGAACAACTCGGCTCCCAATTTAGAGATTTTAATGAAATTTAACATTTGAGGATTTTTCGAAAATCTGTCAAGAAAACTGAAGTTTCATCAACATTTGACAAGAATACATGAAGACCAACATACATTTATGATTGTATCTCACCATGTTCTTCTTAAAGTGAGAAATATTTCAGACAATGTTGTAGAAAATCAAAACTCACATTTTACGTCCAGTAACATTCCCCCCACCCCCCACCCCCCGAAAATAATGCCGTTAATGTGATAATGTGGAAAAAAACATGGAAGAGCCGGACAGGCCACAGATAACAATATAATATGGCGCATGCGCTTTGCATGCTGAGTACCTACGGCTACAGACACACACAGTAATACTTACTACTTTTGCACGGCAACAATGGTTAAGCGAACGCGCCTGAATGTAACGTTATACACACAATGACTGTCTTGTTGCACTCTGTGAATCAAGGGCGTCATGATTCCCTGTGAAAGGAAGTAATTTAAAGCTTCTGGCTTGTATTTTCTGCAATCCAAAGTTTATTATTTTTCTCCTGTACTTCCGCTGTCATTTCAATTCCTTCAAATCTTTTGTCTCAAATTTCACTGCATCTTGCAGTCGCTCTAACACACGAGTCACAGGCAACAGTCGGCGCCTTTTCTTCTAGCACATGAATTACAAAATAAATATAGAGGACTTTCTTACACAAGAATGGCGATTGTGTAAGGGTACTTAAAATTTGCCATTTTGGTAACATCTATCATTGTACTTTGTCGTTTTATATGGATGTAAAAATTTCTCTATCTTTAAGGGAAGCCCAGCACACACTGCGGGTGTCAGAGAACAGGTTGCTGAGGAATACATTTGAGCCTAAGATAGATAGATAGAGAGAGAGAGAGAGTGGGAAAGACAAAATATTGGAGAAAACTGCAAAATGAGAAGGTTCGTGATTTGAACTCGTCACCAGATATTATTTGACGATCAAATCAAAGAGGAAGAAGTGGACGGATCATATGACACGAATGAGGAGGAAGAGAAAACCATACAGAATTTTTTGTGGGAAAGCTGGAGAGAAAGAGTGCACTTAGAAAACCTAAGAGAAGAGCAGAGTGTAATATTAAAATAGGCTTCTAAAAAGTGGAATTGGGGGCCATGGAATGGAATGCCTGGCTCAGGATAGAGACAGGTTGAGGACTGTTGTTACAACGGTGATGAAGGTATTTTATGAGCCGCGAACCACTCTTGGAAAATTCTAAACTATGGTCCGTCTTTGGTTTGCTGATGTGTCGATAACGAGTATGCCAGTTAGATAAAGCAAGTGCTGCATGTAATATTTGACCTTCTCACGGTGATTACTTTAAGGTTACGGCCTCTTGGATTGTGACCCCGTTTATTTTGGTAGCCGGATAGACAAAGACTCAACAACAGTCACGTTTCGGAAGGTACAGCGTGTCGAAATCTGCGCAGATCGGAATTGAGTATGTGTGTTTATATAAGGAAGTGCAGTTGAAAGTCGAACTCGAACTCACCGGAACCTGACCGGCCGCAGCATGACCGTCCCACCGCCAGTGTTATCGCCCAGCAGTATTCTTCCTTCACATTCATCTCACTGATGTTTCAGTCCCGTAAATAAATTGGGGCGTTTTTCAAAAATATTCTTTTCTGTCTTTCTTTTTAGCGTTTTTAAAAGCCCGCAAAGTCTGAAGTGTCTGCACGAACTTCTTTTGTCCTCAAAGATGTATGTAGTAGGTTGCTGATAAACGTCGGTATATCCCAATCAATCAGACTCCACAGTACCTTAATCTTAATTCCGGCAACAGATGTACCCATGCTAAACTCTGGTGTTAGTTACATCACAACAGGTCAAACAGCAAAACGACTTGAACTGCAGCCTGTATTATCGATTTGATTGACGCAAATCGGAGGGAATGTCTTTATCTTGCAGTTGTGTCTTGTGTGTTTTAATGTAATGGAATTGATTTTTTGTTTTATTATTTTCGGGATTTAAGATAATGGCGAAAATTTACAAACATCCGATTTGTACACATCTTATTTCATATTACACGTAATCTGCAGTTGAAAGATTTAGGATGGATGGATGGATGGATGAATAGATCGATTGATGGATGGATAGATAGATAGATAGATAGATAGATGGATGGATAGTTGGATGGATGGATGGATGGTTGTATGGATGGATGGATAGATAGATAGACAGATAGATAGATAGATAGATAGATAAATAGATAGATAGATAGATAGATGGATAGTTGGATGGATGGATGGATGGATAGATAGATAGATAGATAGATAGATAGATAGATAGATAGATGGATAGTTGGATGGATGGATGGATGGAGGGAGGGAGGGAGAGAGAGACAGAGAGAGCAGATCCCTTCTGGAGGCGGTAAAAGTCCCTTAGCTCGCTACAAAATTCCCGCATGTCCTGGAACCCGAAATTGCCTCTTTTCCTGAGGCAAATGAACCCAGCCCGAGCAGTTCCAAAGTATTCCTTTAAGATAAATTTTAACATTATCGTACCGTCTACTCTAGGTCTTCCAGTTTGTCTCCACCCTTCAGGTTGTTCACAAAACTGTGCGCTTTTGTCTCCTGTCAAATGCGCTCCACCAACCCAAGGCCGGTCTGAGGGAGGGGCCAACGGGGCAACTGCTCAGGGCGCCCACTTATAAGAGGCGCTATGATGTCACTGAAATAATCGGAAATATGATGTTGGCACACTCAGGTTTTGCACACGCGAAAGAATTTGTCCGGAAATTTTGGGCAATTTGGGCACGCGCCCACACAAATATTGGCTAGCTCTGTCCTAGGCCGCAAAATCTATAGCTTTGTAGCCCGTCCGGGGGCGCTTTCATGTCTCGGGACGACCCCCCCTCCAGCCCTTTGGTAGTGTGTGGGCTGTTGTACCAGCCTTTGAAATCGGACAGATAAGTCTGGAGCACTGATAGAATGATAGATGAAAGAGGGAAACCGAAATGATAGCATAAAAACCTGACCCACTGCCACTTGGTCCACCACAAATTCCACGTGGACTACCCTGCGATTAAAACGCGGTCCTTCGCCTTGAAACTTCGGCAAATTACGTGTGCTATGGCGACCATCTCCATGGAGTTTAGGAGTATTTTAGAAGCGAATAGTCGCTAAGGTTACAAAGAAATGTTTCGTCCTTTACGGTAACTGAGCCACGTTCGAAGCTCTGTAATACATTTTATAACAAGATAACCTACTATATACCGGACCTGTTACACTCCTGATCAACACCCAAGCTACATACACAACCCTAGTGTAATCTGAGCTTATGATTTTAGGCAAAATTCAGAGAAGCGACTATTAGCTTCATCATGTCTGCCTGTCGTCATATTTGAGGGCTTTTTAAAAATCTATCGCAAAATTTAAAGTTTCGTTAAAATCTAACAAGAACAACGGGTATGTTACATGAAGGCCTATGTACATTTATGGTTTCTCGCTGAATTCTTAGAGTGATACTTTTAGACAAAAGTTGTAGAGAAAATCGGAACACGTTTTGTGTTCAATACCTTCTCCCCCCCCCACCCGAAAATCGTGCCGTTTGTGAGATAATGTGGAAAAACATGCAAGAGCCGTACAGGCCACAGAAGGTGAAAATACAAGCGCTTTCAGTGCTGCATAACTAAGGCTACAGACACACACTGAGCATATGTAATATTTACTGCTTTTAAAAGACAATAATAGCGAGACAAAGGCGCCTCAATGTTGTGTTTACAGGTACAATGACCGCAGTTGTAGTAGTAGTAGTAGTAGGCTAAGGTGTGGAGAAACGAGGAATCGGGTTTCGATTCCCGGCACGGGTCAGAGATTTCTCTCTTCTCCAAAATCTGCAGCCCAGCTCTGGAGCCTATCTGGCCTCGTGTCCAGAGGCTACCGAAACCTGCTTCGCGAGGTCAGATCGGCCAAGGAATAAAGCTAAAAATTCGCCACCGCCTACTTCTGAGATGAAGAATGTGTTTAGCTATATCTCCACTCCACCGTATGCCTTTAATTAAGCACGGGGACAACTTTAGCATTGCCCCAGTATGGGAATGCCTTCCATATATGCAGACTAAGGGGGCAGCTTTCGGTGGATCTTAGGGCAAAATACGAGACTGGAGGCTGTATAGCATTGTTGCTGAAGATGCGGGTCTTATGTGTCGCCTAACACAGCTCATATCCCATAACAATTCAACAGTAAACTCTGAAACAACAATTTCGGACGTACCTGTGACACAAGGATGAGTTTCGAGAAATATCCGCCGTGTTGTGACCAGAGCACTCCTAACGTCATTTTCCTCCGGAGCTTCAATAGCAGCAAACACAACACCACCGGTGATGAGATACACGAAGTAGAACACTATGTACAGCGTGAGCAGCAGCGAACTACGTCTCATTCCCAAAACTTGCCGTATATGAGCACGCTGCTGGTGGAACACGAGTTGTCGCTCTTCGTCGGGTATCTTAGACAGGTGTAGAGTCATTGTCACAGCCAGCACAGTGCACGTCGGCGACGTTTCGAAAGATCAATGCGTTTTGATTTACTGCGTGGGGTTTATGAGGTGGTTATGTTATCTTTGGTGTACTTGATACGCGATCATACATGATGGTTACCTTATCTTTGGTGTTTGAAGTGTGATTTGATCACTTTGGTCCGTTATTTCACGATAAAACGAATTCTGGCACTATATTTTATGAAAAAAAGTTCAGTGCTGTAAACACGTGTAGCAGGTCGATGTACTGCTGTGAGGTAGTCTACGTGTAGTTTACCAAAAAGACAATCTGTGGCAGCTTATGCAGCAGACTCTACAGGCTTAAAGTTCGGTTCTGTTGACAAGAACACTGAACACAACACTTATATTCTATCTGTCATTTCGATGCTTAGGTAATCAATCCTGGTGTAAATGTGGTTTTGAAATAGAATGCTCTCGGCGTGTTCCCGTCTTCTGTGATTATATTCTTCTATTTCTGCTTATCTTCAGGCAAAACGTACGGAAACGCATGTCTGAGTTTAATACTTCAAAATACTCTTTGCCGTCGAATAGTATATAATTTAAAATTTTATGAAATTCTGTGCCGCTTTTTGGGTCGAATGGTAGACGATAGTCATAGTTCGTACTATTCTTCACTGTCTTTACGTTGTCACGACGAAATGTCAGTTTTGATTATTTGGGTAAAAGAATAATTACTTATTTGTTTATGATTTTGCGAAATGGACAAAATGTATGGCTAGCACTAGGAACTAAATGAAACATACACTGCTGTAATGACCCACGCTCTTCTTGTTTATAAATGACAGGTTCATTGTATCCCTATAATCTTAAATCACATTGAAAGAATTGCTGAATGTTATGTCAGCAGCACTAATATCCTAATGTCCTACAGTAATGCATAATTAGGAGAATTATGGTGTGGTATGGGGATTAATTAATTTCTGGTTCCGACCGTTGCTTGATTAGAGGATTTGAATACGGAATGATAATGATAATGACTTGTGTGATAAAGACGTCATACAACTGTTGTCAGCTAGACGAGAAGCAAATGTGCTGATCAGAGTCTCTGCCCCACATCTTGTTACGGTAAACTACGTACACACACACAGGCAGACCTTCCGGGTGACGCGGATGACAGTCGTTGAAGATGAGTCCGCCTTCCCTTCTTGAACTGCTGACACTAACTGGATGAGAAAATGATAATGTGAGTTGCTTAATGATCAGCTGCCTTTTATCTTCAAACACTAGCGTGGCTGGGGTGGCAGGAGGGGGGGGGGGCGAGTGTAAATAACATGTGTACAAGAGAACTGTGCTCCTCACGTGACTCCCTGCTACTACGTATGTTCCGTTATGTTCCGAAAAAACATCCAACATGCACTATATTTTGTGTAGCTTACTGTACCATCGACGCATGAATTCAGTAGACAATTGTGACGTAAGATGTATATTGTGGGCCCCCGAAACGTCACAGTCAAGTACCACCTTCTTTCATATTTGGAAAATCCTGGGTTCATATCCTCAGCCCGAGACCGTCGTGACTGGCGATTGTCGTGAGTCTCACGAAAGAAATGTGGGCCAGGATAGCCGTAGTCCATATAGCGACACGTTAAGGGCTGGACGGTACGGGGTTTGAATCCCGGCAGGGGCAGAAGACTTTCTTTTTTCCATGTCCGTCCCGACGGGCACTGAGGCTCCACTCTGCGTCCTGTTAATGGGTATTGGAACTACTTTCAGGGGGTAAACCGGCCGGCGCGTGGCGTTGAGCACCCCCACCCCACCCCCATCCAACGCCGAGTTTAGGATGAGTAGAGTTAGACCTCTAATCCCTCCTCATGGCATATTACAGGGTGAACTTTACTTTACCGAAAGACGGATGCTGAAATTTTACCTCATTTAGTGCCATGATCACTTCCTGGTACACTCTGTACACTGAAACACCTTTATGTCTTTTGTCGTCAGGCTTCGTAACTGGTTGACATGTACACAACGAACACCAGGGCGTATGTTTTTAACACTTGTTAAAACACTTGCCGCTTGTTCCAATATTTCATACTCAGGTTGATTCTACGACCTTAGAAACAAATACAGACCTCTGAACTGCAGCAGTCAGGTGAACCTAACCGGATACTGCCTTTCGGCCCTTTGCCAATCTCATCATTGACTTCATTCATTTCGTAGTTTGCCTTATGGCAAGTCCACAGACTCTTCCAAACCGAGTTCTCCACAGCGCACAATCTAGTGCTTCCTATTTCAATTTCCAGCATCCTCCCTTTTCCGTAAGGTCATCCAGTAGCTTCTTACGTATTCTTCCTCGTCTTCCCGTCACGTCTATCCTACCCTACATCTTTCCTCCAATAACGTGTTTTACAAGCCAGTTCCTACGCAAGATGTGACCAATTCAATCAGCCTTCCCTCTTTTTTATGTCCGTGGGATATTCCTCTCCTCCTTGATTTTATTTCTCACAATTTTCTTTATTTCAAGGGGATGGGTGAGACCGATTCCTCAGTAACGATGCATCAAGTGGGTCTTTTGTAGCATTTCATAGTAATAAATTAATAAGAATAATTATGGAATGGTAATTGGGGAAAAACCGGAGAGCACAGCAAAGTGCCTGTTGCAATGGCGCTTTGTACACCACAAATCGTACATAGGCTGTGCGACAGAAACAGGATTGGCACAATCAAATACAGAATTTACGGAAAGAAATGACCAATTCTAGTTGTTATGTGATCTTTATCCCAAGTCCATAAAACGGAAAATTATTGATAAACTGTTGCGTGTGTTCCGAAAGATTTAATTTCCGAAATTTCTGAACGAAAATCGATTAAACTTGGTAACAGCGGTTAGCCGTAAAATTTACCGGGTCAATATTTTTGCGGTGTGGTTACGTTCAGGCTTTAACATAAATTAATTACAACTTGAACCATGTCCGGCCTTTAAAAGAAGGTAAACCTATATATACGAGGTTTGTTAAAAAAATATCCGGACTGACCACAGTACATGAAGTAGATAAGGCTTACGGGGTTTTAACCCTAATTGTCTTCAACATAGTTCCCTTCCGCAGCTACACACTTCGCCCAACTTTTCTGCCACTGTTGGAAACATTTTGCGAACACCTCTTTCGGGATGTCTAATAGTGTCTTCGTCGAATTTCGTTTGAGGTCCTCCGTTGCCTCAAATCGGTGTCCATTTAGAACGTTCTTAAGCCTTGGGAATATAAAAAAGTCACACAATACGAGATCTGGTGAATATGGCGGCTGCTGCAACTGAGCGGTGCCGTGTTTGGACAAAAACTTCTGCACAAGATGTGAAGTGTGTGCGGGCGCATTGTCGTGGTGCAGGATCCAGTCGCAATCCCGCCATTTTTCCGGTCGTTTTCGGCGAACTGATTCAGGCAAACATCGCAAGACCTCCGCGTAGAATTCCTTGTTAATTGTTTGCCCGTCGGGAGCGTACTCGTGGTGTACGATACCCTCAGAATCAAAAAACGCCAGTAACATGACCTTTGTTTTGCTACGCACTGGCGCCCTTTCTTTTGTCGCGGAGACGTGGGACCCTTCCACTGTGACGATTGCTCCTGGGTCTACGGGTCGTACCCGTAGACCGAAGACGTGGGACCCTTCCACTGTGACGATTGCTGTTTTGTCTCCGGGTCGTACACGTAGACCCAGGACTCGTCACCTGTCACAATGTTCTTAAGAAACTGCACGTCTTCACATGAACGCTCAAACAAATCACGGGCGATTGTCTGACGTTGCTCACGTTGGTCATCTGTTAGCAAACGCGGCACAAACTTCGC
>Ga0123354_10004945_pt1 | contig 19140 bp, 17 predicted proteins | sample TergutLab28metaG_2_FD_97872 | JGI IMG/M metagenome (GOLD analysis project Ga0123354, IMG submission 97872) | Labiotermes labralis P4 segment gut microbial communities from Petit-Saut dam, French Guiana - Lab288 P4 | ecosystem: Host-associated > Arthropoda: Insects > Digestive system > Gut ...
CCCACATCCCACCTCCTGGAGATCCATCCTAATATTATCCACCCATCTACGCCTAGGTCTCCCCATTGGTCTCCTTCCCTCCGGTTTCCCCACCAAGACCCTATACACCCCCCTTTCCTCACCCATATGAGCCACATGCCCAGCCCATCTCATTCTTCTCGATTTTATCACTCGCACAATATTGGGTGAGGAGTACAAATCATTTAGTAGATATATTTACTTAACGCAAACTTCACTATGGTCACAAGCGACAGGCAAAGTGAAGTCGCAAATAGAAGCAGACTCTTATAGTTAAATGTCTGAGGTACATATTTCCTAAATATATAATAAACGTTTGCGGATTTCTTAGAAACCATAGCCAATTTTGAGTTTTCATTGTCATATTCATGCTCAGCGCCACGAAATTAATAAGAAATGGCTACTATTACCTCAGAAGCATAACGTCAGTAAAAATTTGTTGTCCAGTGTTGTAAGTGAATGGGTTCACGTAGTCATGTGTATAAATCACAGAATAGTTCCAGTAAGTTTGCCAGAACATAAAATATGTATATGCATACATAATAAGGGCCAGACTACCATAATTATTACAGTAACTGGAGCAGAGGCTGAACAATCGAGGAATTCTGGCAAAATGATTATACCAAGTCAGTTTATAAACCCTTTGCAAATGTGGTTTAGTTCAAATTTTGGGAATGATAATAATGAATCAGAAGGAAATTCATGAAGAAATTAATAGCAAATTAAATATGGGGAATGATTGCCAACTTTCAGATCAGAATTTTTTTTCTCCTGTCTGCTACACAGAAACATATGTGTTAATATATATAAACCTATAATAATTCGCCTGTTGTTTTATATTTGTATAAGACTTGGACTGTAATTCTAGAATGAGATGGGAGATGGAGAGTCATCAGATGAAGGAGGATGAAATGATCTTCACACATAGCATGTAAGTGAAGAATACAAAATGAATACCTATTTTACGCAGCAAACCAGAAGGCAACATACCACTTGGGGTACCAGGTGGATATTGTTAAAATGTGTCGCAGAGAAATAGGGCTTAAAAATCTACTAGGTTCATCCAATTCAGCATAAGGACAAACGGTGGACTCATATGTCCATGGCAGTGAACACTTTGCATGCAAAGGAAGGTAAGGAGGTTGTTGACATGCTGAATTACTTCCAGCGTTGCAAGGAGAACTGTGCTGTTGGGAGTTACAAGGAATCATTTTGTGCCTTTCTCTGATGTTTCATTGCAGATGGTATTAACAATATGGACTGATTTTTGAAGTAAGAGAATTATAATAATTGCTTTATGTTCCAGAATTTTTAAGGAAAAGCGTATTTGATTTTGCATTTTGTAACAGCTCCTTCTCAGGGACATGTCATTTTAAACAGTGACTTTATCCTGCATCAGATGAGGACTTGTCTACAGAAATTTACATTAAAAGGAAAATAGTATGAAGAAGCATTACAATTTCTTAATTCCAGTGACAGTTGATACAGTTTTAAGAACGATGTTAATAGTGCTCAACACCAAACATGAACTGCCCATGGAATGCTAAAGGATGGAATTCAGGGCTGTCAATGGCATTGTAATAAGTTTGCTAGCTTCAGGATACATAGTTTCATTTCACTTTTATTGAACTTAGACTTTAGGTGAAAGAAGCACAGTTAATACTGGGCTGTTTTAATTTGTTTTATCATTACCATCACCACCACCACTACCACTGCCGCCACCACCGTCATCATCACCATCATCATCATCAGCAGCAGCAGCAGCAGCAGGGAAAGTTGATGGCATTTTTTGCACTAGCTGTAGCTTCAGAGTGATGAGTAGGCCTTCAGATTAATGTAGGTTGTGAGCCTTCAGATGAAGCTACAAAATAACATGCTTCCATTGCTTGTTTAACGAAATATTTTAGGTAAATAAGTATTACTGTTATCATCATCATTGTGATACATGTAGATACATAATTAGAGTAAGGTTGTCGTCTTTTATCAACAGTTTTAAGCATGATAGTGCCTAGTTACTTACAAAGATTTGTCATTCTGATACTGTCTTCTTAAGAAGGAGATTGAAGTAAGCTTTCAGAGTTCTTACATTAATCATTAGTATTTTACCATAAATATAAAAACTGTATCAACTGACAAAGTGAGCCATTCTGTTTAGTGCTGCAGATGAACACTCTGCAAAGCAAACTGTTAGCGGTAGATGAGTTCCTAGGATGTGTGTTCCTAACATGAGGGGATTAAACATACTTAGTATCTTCACTGCAGATTGAGTTGCAGTATTCAGAGAGGAAACAACAGCTATTCTTTTAAATATGGACATGTAACAAGAGATTTATTAGTTTATAATACCAATACTTCTGGCTCATGTTACTGGTGAGGATGCAGTATCCAAAGACATAATTCTTACAGTGTACCATATTTCAGTATCTTATGAGATTGTAGCACAAATTATGATGGTTGAAGATGTGATGGTTTGAGTGAATTACAGTGTTTGCGCAGCATTTAGTGTAATCATGGGTTAGCCTTCAGTAATCTTCCATAAACAAAGGCATTATAGATTGAAGCAGGGAACTTTTTGTTAATTAAGCAGACAGTCAGTTTTCACATGCATAATGACACTCTGTCTGCAGGGTGACCTCTCTTGATTCTGATCTTCTCCCAGAAATCTCATTAAAAAGTATATTTCTGTGTCTTTAATAAATAAGACATGTTATCACTTCATTATATTTCCTGCAGATCAGAAATATTAGATTCACTTCAAAAACTCTTGTAAACCTACAGCTTGGGGCCTTTGTTGAGCTTTTGTATTTCTTTATAGTTCTAAAAAAATTTGATACAAATTATGGAGGATGATTTTGGTGTTCATTCAGGTAGAAATTTTGTAAAATGGTTCATATTTAAATTTATTTCTATACAGAACTCTGAAAGTTAGAACATATCCAGAATTCACAATATTTTTACGTATTCATGTACGTTTTATGTTCTCCTCTTAATGATGAACATAAATAGAAACACTTGAATTTCATGGACACACAAACACATATTGCAGCCATAATATTATGGTTCTACAACAGAAAAAACGTATGCGAACAGACCTAGCACAGCAAGGAAATGCATGGTTGTACTTTCTCATATTGTGGCTGAAGTATGAGAAAGTGGTAAATGAAACATACCATCTCCTGTCTTTATGCACAACTTGCCTCCTATTTCATCATACTTGTTCATTGGTCCATGAATATGTAACACATTACTGGACACACCTGGAATCCCATTGATCTGTAATCTGCCTCAAACAGTTTTGCTTCTCTTGAATGTGCCTATATAAATATATAACAAAATTAGGTATATGAAGTTGTACTTAATTTGCATTGCCAACATTTGTACATATTTTGATGAGAGACAATATTATTATAACATAGTGTACTTTAAACAAACTGTTGCTGTGATGAAAAAGGCTGAGTTTTCAAAACAATGAGAAATGGATAATTATGTATCATGTACAAACGTGATGGTTAAACATAATCGTGTGCAGGTGTCTGAAGTTACCATGATGCTGAAAGAAGGGTATTGTGCAGTACAGTCTTTGAACATTTACAGGGTGACTGTCCTATTCAACTTATAGGTTGTTGATATTAGATTTGCAGTAGATTGTTTAGTTGCTGCTTCTAGGTAAGAGGTGGGATGGAGTGTATATGGTACATCATTCAGAGATGTGTTGCTGCCTTACTTCCCTTGTGAAGGCGGTGTAGTTATCAATAGGGTTAATTAACCTTTGTCTGTTCTGAAAACTGAAGCTAATTAGAATTTAAGCTACATGTTGGTGGCTTTAAAAAAATTTGGGGGAGTGGGGGGCTGCCAGTAGCATCCCATCAGTAATCCTGCATCACAAGACAATATTAGAATATCATGGTCATTTTGTTATAATGATGCAGGATTGCTCACAGACAAATACAAATTCCTGCGTGATCATTATATTAATAAGTGCAAGTTTCAGTTAACTGTTAAAAAATTACTGTAATGTAAATAATAACTCCTGCAGTCCAGTGTTTTACCATTGAAATATCTTGTTGTATGCCAATTATTGAATATTTCTGTTTATTTTTTCGAAGAACAAGAATGTTTTTTACTAATTGTTTTGTGTATGGTCAAAGAGATCCTGTTTGAATAGATCTATGTATTTCAGAAATGTGTATGTTAAACCTTCTGTTTGAACAGCTTACTTGGAAAGAAATAATTAAAAGCCACTTTCACTGTTGAAATGAGGGAGTCAGCACAGCAACTTGGTGAATGCATATTACTTTTATTTCAGTCTGCATAGATGGTGGTGCGAGGTTGGTCTCTGATGTCATAATAATAGTGCCAAGAGCTACTGCAGTCTTTAAAACTAGCACAGTGTTTCTCACTTTAATTTGGCCAAGTACTGGTTTAAATTAATAAATAAATAAGTAACAAGACAGGCAGTGTATGTATAATATAGCTTTGGGGCACATTTATTTAATGCACGTAGCTGTGGAAAAGCAATAAGTATTACATAACCTATTCTGAGTGTGTTCCTGTAGCCTTAGTTATTGAACATGGAAAATGCATGCGCCATATTATATAGTCATGTGTGGCCTCTCTGTCTCTACCACATTTTTTCACGTTGTATGATAAATGGCACAATTTTCTGAAAAGCATTATGGAACATAAAATGTGTGTTTTTTTTATTTTTCTCTGCAACTTTTATCTGAAACATCTCTTATTCTAAGAATAATTCAGTGAGTTATCACATGGTTCATCTTGTGAAATAATTTTCTCAACAATTTTTTTTTTTAAATCCTCAAATATCAAACTTCATAAAAATCCATCCAGTGGGAACAGAGTTGTTCCATGCAGGCAGGCAGACAGACAGACAGAAGGATGGACAGATGGATATGACTTAGCCAGTAGTCCCTTTTCGCAGTTTTGCAAATGTGCCGAAAAGCTAGGATGAATTCATCACTTATATTGAGTAAACAATAAATTTACACAAAAATATTTCCCCTTATTATATGGTTATTACAATTCAAGAGCAGTCAGAATTGTGTGTGTGTGTATGTGAGTGTAGGTATGTATGTATATATACATGTACATATGCCACATATGCATTGTTTAAAATACGCTTCAAAGTTGTATATTTATGGAAGATAAATTAATTTTGCTAATTAATTAAACGAATAAATCAAATATCTACTTGGTGTTATCTAAATTCAATTGATAGTGTCTTTTATTATTCACATGGAAGGATGGGTAGGTGTAACTCTGGCACCATTCAGAATGTGTCATTGTAGAGTACCAGTGGCCTTTCTCTTCATTGTCATCTAAAAAATATAAGACTTTAAAAAAAATGTGTTGGACATGAAATGTGTTTTTTACTCAATTTACATAATATGACCAACAAATGCATGTATGTAGAATGTGTTTATCACATACCGTTCATCACTACCATGTTTCAGTTGCCTTCGTGAGCCTTCGTGACCATCTTCAGGGTAATATACAACATAATTAGGAATCAAAACAGTCTGTCAAAATGCAAAAGTAAATCACTCGACATTACAAAGAATGTCTTAAACATTTTATACAGTCACTGAATATCAGCTTATCTACTATTAAAATGGGTTAAATTCTGGCCTAAAAATACGCTAACAAAAAAATGTGTTTGAAGGCACATGGCACAAAATCCAGTCTATTATTTTTTTTATGAATGTGCTGTAAACATTCTAAAATTATAGCAAATAGACTCCTTGTCTTATGGTTTTGAAAACAAATTTGAACTGTGTAATTCATTTGCTATGAGAATATCAGCACAGAATTGACCTTTGGTTTTGAAATTTTTTTTTTTCTTTACCTTGCAGACCCAGGAATTTTCTGTGGGAGACTTTGGATTTTCCTGTGACACCCACATTTCCTCACAAGGTCTCCCTTTCTCCCTACAACCCCCCCCCCTCTCTCTCTTCCTTCAATACTCTTGCTGAAACATTAATGGTCATATTTTTGTATGCTGCTGAGATATTTGGTACATACCACATACTTCCTGATATTCAGTTCTTTTATCCCAAAGCACTTGATCAACAATCAGTTCTCACCAATTCAGTAAACTTACCATATTTATATCAGTTTTTAGAATTTTCAGTCAGCCTGTTTTTTTATTCCTCCTGTATCAGTCTCTAAATGACCAGTATCAACAACCCTGCACAAACAATTTTTCACTCATATTTCTGACAGATGAACAGACAGACAAACAAACAAACAAACATTTACTTTAACTACAAAACAAACTGATTCCCAGAACTGACAAAAAAATTGCTGAATTATGTTACCATGTCATCAGATGTGCACCAAGTTGCTATATTGTCAGTTCCTGCAAAGGCAACTATCTGAATTTTGTAATTGACATGTGTTATTTGAGTTATTAGCAAATCCCATGAGAGCACCATATCGTTTGGATGCCATGTGATATGCAGAAATCATTACACTCCTGTACATATGGAGGAAAGGTATGCTGTTGCCTTTTTCCTTCCATTCTGAATATTGTTTAGAGGTACTGAAATATGCTTGGCTGTGTTGGCTGTTGCTCTTTGTGGCCTAAGAGTAAAGTGTGACAGCATAAAAATTGCTAATGAGAGAGGCAGGCCAGCAGGGGGTACCACAAGAATACAAGGTACAAAATGCTTTGTGTTTTATTTATGTGAATAATAAACGTGCTCTTAACACAGTACAACTGGTATGCTGAGCAAATAATGAGTGTCACCTGTGACAATTTGATAACAGAAAAGTCCCTATCCATAAAATTCACCAACTTTTGATGTTGAGACTTGAAACTTTTCAGACCTTTGCATGATTTTGCCTCTTTTTCTAAGACAGCCAATTGAAGAAGATGTTTGAAATGTTCACGTGTCAGTCTCACTTAAAATACTGATAAGTTACAATTATCTCTTTATTATGTATCTTGCTTACAGTCATGTCCAATGAGAAAAAAAAAAGTGTAAACTCAACAGGAGAAAAATGAAAATATAAAATAACTGAAACTAGATAATGCTTTCACACCCACTTGAAGGACAAGCATGCCTATAAGCCAGGAACACATCACACAGGGCAGATGGACTTATTGTGTTACTACCACACACATGTAAATGGATATAGACCTGTTGGGTATGGAGTGGTCAGTGCACAGGCAAACATTACATGGCTGATATGGCATCCATCTTGCCACAGCAACTCTACTAAATGTGACATTTAAGCTGTCTTGTTTTGCAAGCTGAATATACAAATGGTGGGTCAGTAATTCAGTTAAATTGTGACCTCTTCCTTCCAAATCCTGTCCAATTTATCATCCACTGGGTCTTCTAGTATTGACATACGATCTGTGATGCAGAGAGCACTGTAAAATAAATGCACAAAGAAGTTGTCATCATTTATATTCGTCTTCATCAGTCTGTCTGTTCAGTATCTACATGTGTTAAAATATTCAGTTGTGTAAATGTGTAATCTTAAGGAATTAGGCACAAATCCGAAAGTTCCTGTGTACTACAGGCTTGAAGTTAAAAGTGACAAAAAAAGAATGCAGTTCACACTTCATATGGGGTTGCAGTACTTCTGTGATGTGCTGCCATGCCACTGGGTGATTGGTACCCAACATTTCAAGACAACATGTCGATCTCATCATCAAGGGATGAAATTTCTGTGGACATTGTCCAATTCGTCATGGACTTTTTCAAACCTTGAATATGAGACCACCACGTTGTCTCTAAACATCAGTCCCTCAGTGACATGGTGCAATATCCCAGAGATTGGAGCCCTTAACTGCACTGCTAGGCCTCAGATTAACTTTACCAAACCTGTGTGGATGATAATGGTATCTCTGTGGTGAGAATCACTGTGCTTAATGTTCATGATGCACTCCACTGAGCTCTGCTTTTCATCCTCTGGAGGTTATCCTTAAAAATAAATTGGTGAATTCAGGACTTCCTCAATACAAAAGAACAGTGCAGGTGCTCTTCCACAAGTAAGCCACTAAAATTTTCTTTTCTTAAAGCTGGCAGTTTGGCAGTTTATGTAGAAAAATAGTGTTATGTTGTCAAGTTTTGTCAGGGGCAGCACAGCTCTTTCTAAAGGTTAAACTATGGTGTTGCATTAAAAATCCAGAATATTGGCTTCTAGGTCATGTCACCATGTTTATGGTTTTTGAGAATCAGCATGTCAGAGTTCAAACCTGGAGGTCAAGACATTATTTTCCTCCAGAACAATGGTAGCAACCTACAACACTGCATGGTGTTATAAACCTGAAGGCCAAAATATGAATTGTGTTTACCATTTAAAATCTTCATCTTTCAAGTTACTAATAGCAAGGTGGGCCATTATACTCTGTAGTCTGTACCTAGCTGTTTCTCAAACAAGCAGCATAAATGCAGGCCTCTTACTGGCTATCCAAAGGTATTGCTACTGCAAGTACATTACACATGCTGTCTATTTTTTTCTAATAATAATAATAAAAAAAAAACAGCATAGAAATAAAGTGCATGTAAATGCTAGTTTGGAAGTGTCTTAATCCAAGTAACTGTGGAAAGTGGCGTGGTTCAATGTGAATGAAAGTGTTTGACTTGAGTGTTACGGATGTTTCTTGTGCAGAAATGTACATACATATGTACATATGAGTGTGTGTTTGTGTGTGTGTGTGTATTTGTGGGAAGAGTTGACATTAGTAATGGCTGTTTCAGCCAAATGTCTTAACAAGTTGCACATTTTTGTGAAATAGCATGGAATACATTGTAATATATTAAAGAAGTACAAGTCCATGGGTGAGTTTAATGCAGATGTTAGGGAACAACTGTTACGTATTATGCTTGTGAGTTAATTAAAACCACCATTAGGAAGGTGCATGCCTTTATTTCAATCATTCCTGTTCTACAATATATTGTTAACTAATGGCCTACAATTTTGTACCCTGTAATCAATAATTCCTCAATGAAGTGATCTTCTGTTTCACTTGTTTATTTTTTATACTGTTTATCAGTTGTCATTTGAATCACAGACATCAGTTTTGACTTAAGCTTTGAATTTGTTGCACCCATTGACTGATCCATGTGTACAAGCAGTTCTGATTTATACTGAGTAATATATCAGTTAGCCTATATGAATTCAAATTAATTCAGGGAATGCATGATGTGTTAAACTTTTTATGTTACATTGTGAAATTAATTGTTTCTTCTTACATATATATTAGAGACCTTCATGTTACAACATGCAGTATTCATATAATTTCACTGAGTGTGACATGTTCCCAACAGTAGTTTCATCTTGAGGTGCTATGCGATTCCTAATGTTAAAGCTGCTTTTTGTATTCCATGAAGTGTATATAACAGAATTAAACCAGAAGACAGATATTGCAACATCAAATTGTTAACTACATATCAAGATAAACTACGTAATGAAGATAAACATTTTTTGTGACATTATCAAATGCAACGTGATAGATGTGAGCCATTGTTTCAGAGGACCCTGCTGCCTTCTTCATCAGGTTAGGTTTCTCTGAACATTGGTACAAATCTATCAGACTACAAGGTATCATATCCCAGAGGACTGTCACCTTCATAGTCACTGATGTGAGAACCTTCAACTAACTAACTAACTAACCAAGTAAATAAATAAATAAATAAATAACCAACCAACCAACTAACTCCATGGAGAAGAGTCCTTCCTGAGAAGCTGACTATCCCTCAGCTAGTCAAGGAATTTCCCTCATTTTACAGAATGTGAAGGCTTGTCACTGCATGCACAAGAGCCCACCATCTGACCCTATCCTGAGTCAGATCAATCCATTCCATGCCCCCCCCCCCTCCCACTTCTTGCACCTCCATTTTATTATATTGTCCCATCTACACCTAGGTATTCCAAGTGGTCTGTTTCCCTTAGGTTTCACCACTAAACCTTAAACCTCACTTAAAATACATAATTTATCTGAACCATCTGATGAAGACAGATTATTGCTAGAGTGAACCAGACTTACATAGTCACACATAGAGGCCTCAGTAGTTGATTCAGGATCATTAACTAACCTTATGGCCATCATTATGTACAGATATACATTGGTGACACTTGTAGTAAAGGCAGGCATGGGCAGGTTAGGAAACAGTATCAGATGAGATTACAAACAGGCTTGGTAGAACATTAAAGAGAACATCAAAACCTCAGCTAAAGAGAGTCTTGGTCTGCAAGAATTGAAGCAGTGTAAACCATGGTTTGATGAAGAATGTTCATGTTTTCTTAGATCAAAGGAAGCATGCTAAAATGCAGTGGATAAATGACCCAAGCCAAAGTAATGTAGATAATCTGAGCAATGTAAGACGTGATGCTAGCAGACATTTCAGGAACAAAAAGAAGGCATATCGGAAAGCTAAAATTGAGGATCTTGAAACTAACAGTAAGATAAAAAATATTAGGGACTTGTATATGGGGCATTAATTACTTTAAGAAAGTTTACTAGCCTAGGACTAATATAGTGAAGGATGACAAAGGTGATTTGGTTGCAGACTCCCACAGTATTTTGGCTAGATGGAGGAACTATTTCTCCCAGTTATTGAATGTGCATGGGGTTAATGATGTTAGGCAGACAGAAATACACACAACAGAATCACTAGTACCTGAACCAAGTGCCTTTGAGATTGAGTTGGCTATTGAAAAACCGACAAGTCACAAATAACCGGGTATTGATCAAATACCATTTGAGTTGATTAAAGCAGGGGATAAGACAAATTACTGTGGGATTCATAAACTTATTATTTCTATTTGGAATAAGGAGGAATTGCCTGAGGAGTGGAAGGAGTTGATCATAGTACCTATCTATAAGAAGAGTGATAAAACAGATTGTAGTAATTATAGGGGCATACCACTTTTGCCAACTACGTACAAAATTTTATCCAACATACTTCTGTCAAGGTTAACTCCATGTGCAGAGGAAATTATTGGGGATCATTAATGTTGATTTCGACGCAGCAAGTCAACTACTGATCTTATATTCCGCGTTCGTCAAATACTTGAGAAAAAATTGGAATACAATGAAGCAGTGCATCAACTCTTAACAGACCTCAAGAAAGCTTATGATTTAGTTAGGAGGGAGTTCTTATATAATATTCTCATTGGGTTTGGTATCCCCCTTGAACTGGTAAGGCTACTAAAAATGTGTCTTACTGAAACAGCAGAGTCCGGGTAGGCAAGAATTTGTCCGACATGTTTCCTATTAGGAATGGTCTGAAACAAGGAGATGTTCTATCGCCATTACTTTTCAACTTTTCTTTAGAGTACGTCATTAGGCGGGTTCAGGTAAACCAGGATGGCTTGAAATTAAATGGTACACACCAGCTTCTGGTTTACGCCGATGATGTTAATATATTGGGAGGAAGCGTAATACTGTAAAGGAAAACGCAGAACTTTTGATAGTGGCTAGTAAAGAGATTGTACGAGAAGTAAATGCGGATAGAACTAAGTACATGGTCATATCTTGAGATTAGAATGCATGACAAGTCACGGTATGAAAACTGATAATAATTCCTTTCTAAGAGTGTAAGAGTTAAAATATTTGGGAACAATTTTAACAAATCAAAATTCTATTCAGGAAGAAATTAAGAGCAGATTGAAGTCAGGAAATGCTTGCTATAATTCGGTGAAGAATCTTTTGTCTTCCAGTTTGCTATCCAAAAATTTAAAGAAATACAGAAATATAATTTTGCCAGTTGTTTTATACAGGTGTGAAATTTGGTCGTTGACATTGAGGGAGGAACGTAGGCTGAGGGTGTTTGAGAATAGGGTGTTGAGGAGAATATTTGGGCCTAAGAGGAATGAGGTAACAGGGAATTGGAGAAAACTACATAATGAGGAACTTAATGATCTGTACTGCTCACCCAATATTGTGTGAGTGATAAAATCAAGAAGAATGAGATGGGCAGGGCATGTGGCGCATATGGGGAGGGGAAATGCGTGTACAGGGTTTTGGTGGTGAAACCAGAGGGAAAGATTCCACTGGGGAGACCCAGGCGCAGATGGGAAGATAATATTAAGATGGATCTTCAGGATGTGGGATGTGGGGTATGGACTGGATCGAGCTGGTTCAGGATAGTGACAGATGGCGGGCACTTGTGAATGCGATAATGAACATTCGGGTTCCATAAAATGCGGGGAATTTCTTGACTAGCTGTAAACCGGTTATCTTCTCAAGAAGGACTCTGCTACATGGAGTAAGTAAGTAAATTGTACATTTCAAGGTGGAGCTCCACGCATTCTTAATTTCGGAATCGGAGGGAAGTGAGGAGTCAGCTTCACATCTCTTCCTCTTTTCGTCCAGGGAAGGAAGAAACACCGATACTCGTTGAATAGCAGGCTGAGTGGGAACCAGACTCCGTCTGGATACTTTGTAGAAAAAAAAATCTCTTATCGCAGCCGGCAATCGAACCACGTTTCCTTTATTGTCCAGCCCATACCCTGGTAATTGACAGACTATGCTCGCCCAGCTCAATTCTTTTGAAAACATATAGAGTTAAATAATAGGTACAATTCTACATAAGATGTGTTGATAACTTTATGTTTCCATGTACTCAAGTAAAGTAAAATTTTCCTTTGCTTCGTTAAACACTATTCTATGAAACGTATTGGGGAGTGAAATTATATCCCTTTCCATCCAGACCAGAGTCTAGTTCCTATACAGAATGAGATATTTGGTGTAAATTTTAGGCTTATCTGTAATCATATATTTTCCTAATATTTTACTACACAGCCTTGTATATTATATTAATTTATCATTTAAACATGCTATAACCAGTTATGATGATAGTGGTTATTGTCATTAAGACGTTTTCTCACAGTCTTCACATCATCATAATTTTAGATACATTTCGATATTTCACATTCTCCATTCCGTGCATTATAATTCAATTATTACAATTCAAACCAACGAATGCACACAATTTTATTACAGTCACAATATTACAACACATTATCTCCTGTATGTTTCGGTCCTCACTGGTCCGTAATCACGGAGGACACAGTTGTATCAACATTTGCTTGATATTTTCTGCGTATAACAGAGCTACCTAGAACTCTTCGGTGTAGTAGATCGAATTGTGCACTGAACATAATAATTGATCCAGCTAAACAAGCGAAGTACTACCCGCGGCAGTACTTCACTCGATCTCCTACGTAATTATTACGTAGTGAGGAGTTTTCGACAGCTCTGTTGCATGCAGAAAATGTCAAGCAATTATTTTTACAACTGTAATGAACGTCTATTTTGAATGTAAAATTTGAAAATTTTAATTACACTTTTAAGTGACATAGCCACTGCACGTTGGCAATGAGGAAGTTAGAATCAGGAATTCACTGCACTAAGAAATATGCATGATTAAACAGGTTAAGCACCTCACCCTCTATATTACCCTGTGCTATAAGGTAATTGGCCTTACTCACTTAATTGTTTTACTCGCCTGAATACGATTTACCTCGAGATTTTACAAGTGAAGAAGGCTCTTGGCACGATATCCAGAAGTAACACTACTATGTGTATGAGACACGTTTGGCTTCTAATTACACAAAGTAAGCTGTGGTAAATGTACTTAGAATTTCGTATTTCTTTGGTAATCTCCACGACAAGTTGAGCAAATTTCGGATAACATTGACTGGTAAAATTTATTTGAGATCCAAATTCTAAATCCTTAACTTTATACTGGGTTGTATTGAAAGTGGGATAATGCAACTATTTTGATTGACTATTAAACTTTAACCTTTCTACTTCAATTTGTAAACACAAACTGCAAATCTGTGTAGTTACACCTAACTTTGTACATTAAATAGCTTTGGTAGACGAGATTTTACCAGATTTTAAACAGAATATGCGAGATTTTAAACAACTGAACGCAAGCTGTATTTCTAAAGACCATACGATAAGAGTACAAGTAGTCGGTTTTTTACTTCCAAATTCAAAACTGAATGGTGACAGCGCTATCAGGATTGTGAAGACATAGATGACGAGGTTAGGACCGTCAAAGTTATACAGCCCACAGTGCCTCCGGGAGTAGGATATAGTTGAGGTCAGATCTATTACCCCGGTAGCGTTTACACAAGTGTGTTTTCCTGATGACGGGCCAATGTGGGCTGAAACATGTAGGAGCTGGTGTGTTGTAACACTTTGACTGATAAAATCATGTAATATTTTTTGACACTTTTTATATCTTTAAAATGAAGCCACTCGTATGCCTTGCCTGTTCAAGGATAATCTTTTTATTAGGGGTTTATCCTTATCGCACATTAGATTGTTTCTGTGACGAACGGTCTTATGGAGACATTACGCGTTATTTTAGCAAACCGTTTTTTATTTCCAAGCTCTCAACAGTAGTTTTTTTTAGACAGTGCCTCGTTAGTGTTTCTGAAAGTTCAGGGTGGAAAAAAAAAATTATTAATTAGAACCAACCAAACTGAAACGTAACCAATAAGGAGTAAGTTACAAACGTGAGTAATTATTCTCCTGTAAAAATATAATAATATAAAATTTACTGTACCACATAGATATAGTAATGATGTAGCCATTGCAGTTGCTGTCGATATGGCATTCATGGCTTTGGCTGAGGTTGTAGATGTAGTAGTGTAAAGTTGGGGTGAACGGTAACAGCTTTATTTCCGGATGTTGTTCAGCTGCTGATCTGTTATACACAGTTTGAGGTCTTTGCAGCTGTCAGCATTCATACCATTGTCTAATGGGCTGTGACGCAATGTACTCTGGTAGGTACGTTCTAACGTTCCAAAGAAACTGTCTCTACCAGACTGTACTGTGTCATATCCCAGAAGAGTGCAAAACACAGTTTCTCACAATTTTGTAACACAGGGCTGGCCAACTCAAACCCACAGGAGGGCCCAGTAATTTTTTAAGGACTCGCCTGAGGACCGCAACTGTGTAACATGTATTGAAAATGGAAGGGGATTGAACTAACCAGAACCGCTTTATTTACGAACAATGTGTTACACTAAAAGTGCGGTTGAATGACAGGGTAGTATGCCCTACTGACAGAGATAAAACATGAAGGTAATTGGTTTTGTTATGCGCCGTCTTAAAATTGATAATTTAGAGCTTGAAAATATTTTTTTTCCTAATAAGTTGCCATATCATATTCTGCAGACCTATTGTCTGTTATATTGCACTACTGAAACTATTCAGGTGACCGAGGGCCGCAAATATTTTTCGAAAAAAACTGTCAAGAAAATTCAAGTTTCAATAAAATTTGATAAGAATAGTAGGTACGTTGCATGAAGACCACTAGACATTTTTTGTTATATCTCGCCCAGTTCTTCTTAGAATGAGAAATGTTCCAGACAAATGTTTAGAGAAAATCAAAACGAAATAACCATTGTTTCCGAAAATCGTACCGTTTATGAGACAATGTGGAAAAATAATGTAAAGCGGGGCAGGCCACAGATGACAATCTGGCGCTTGTGCATTGCATGCTGTGTAACTAAGGCTACAAACACACACTCACAATACGTAATTATTTTTGCTTTTCCACCGCAACAGTAGTCACACGAACGCGCCTCAGTGTTACATTACACGTGCATTACATGTCTTGTTAATCGTATTCACAATAGCATTTTGTGATCCAGTTAATTTCGCCAGAAATCAAGTGCTGTATCATTACTGTGCTCATTCTGTGTCAATATAGGTCCTGTTAAAATGTAATATAAAATATATATAATACAGTCATACACAACGTTATATTTTATTAGCTTATATTAGATTATAATTCCAGCTGCATGTTTCGGCCAAATTGTAGGGCCATCTTCAAGCTGATCTTTGAACAGGTGGAGTTTACAATTGACAATGCTTTCAATTTACGAGATCTCGTATTACAAGAATTGGTTAAAATAATCGTGGTGTGTTTTATAAAATCCTTAAGATTAAAATTCAAATATTGTACTTTATACAATAAGCACTAGAAGCAGATAAATTAAAAGTGACAGGATGGTTACTGGGGTATACAGTGGTTGGGATTCTTTCGTATTAAAATATGGTGGTGACGTTTTTCTGGAAAGGTGATTTATCGTGTGTATGATCAATATTATCGTGCTGAAGATGTGGTGGTATTCAATCAGACGTAGTTTGTAGTTATATTTATCTGTGCATTTTTATAAAATATACCACAATTATTTTAACCAATTCTTGTAATGCGAGAACTCGTAAATTTAAAACAGTATCAATTGTACACTGCACCTCTTCAGAGATCAGCCTGAAGATGGCCTTATGATTGGGCCAAAACATATAGCTGGAATTATAATCTAATATAAACTAATAAAACATAAATTTGTGTATATGTGTGTTATATTCATTTTATATTATACTTTAGCTTATATTCAACACAATGGGATGTCTCACTTGAAAATTATAGGTTCTGTTCTTAAATCAGATTTCATTCCTTTGCAGTTGTGATAGAAGCTTTGTGAATATGCCTATGTCCATTGCACTTGGTTGTATAGTACCATAAGAGCATCACAGGACTTCGTCAGTGGTAGAAGTGCTGTGTTAAAATGTATAAGAACGAGGTGAATTAAACAGAAAAACAAAAGACCGGAACACTTCTACCTCCAAAACGATGTAGAATACGCGTTACGTTCCCAACTACGACAGACAGAAAATGCTACAGACTTCTATGTCGACGGCACACAGTTACGAAAACCGTCAACACTGCTCCCATCCTCAGATAACCACAACAGATTTCCTACAACCTCTAAACCTACGACTCTTGCATCGCAGAAGGAATTTTCAAACTAAAATGTGTCTACTTATCCCATTAACTCAAATTATATAACTTATGTTTACTAAATCACACTTTTCAAGACAGACGACCCCAAAATTACGGGGTATAAAAAAGTACTCTGAAAATTATACACATCCTGAAGATACAGTGACAATGTTCTTTCTCTTCAACTACTCTAGTTTAAGTACGTACTGTAAATATGAATATTATATTCTTATGTTTTATGACATATCCTGATCTTGACCTAGTCACGAACAACAGCAGAATATTGTACGAAAACGAGATCTCTTTGTAATTTAGATTGATATATTTTGTGACTTATACTGTATAGTTTCCTCGAATATATACATTTGTGACCTGAAGATGGCCCAGAGCAGGGGACGAAACATGTCGTCAGCTTAAAGTAATAACATCTAGCAAACTTAGTTGTGTTTAGACTCATTAAAAATCCTCTCCTTATTGCATTACTAAACACAACGGGGGTGACATATCTGAAGATCACAGATGACAATATAATAGGGCGCGTGCGCATTGCATGTTGGATACCTAAGGCTACAAACACATACTCATAGAATGTAATACTTATTTGTTTTCCACTGAAACAATGGTTGCACGAATTCGCCTCAATGTTACTTAACATGATGCATTTCACACCAATATGTGAAAGTGGCCATTATTTGCAAGGTGTTTATGCTTAAAGTAAATAAAGTAATTACAGAGGCAATATCAGCAGCCACCGAAACATCTCGTCCATAACGTCATTACACACAGATAAATACAGTCGTCAAAATTATGGGTAAAACAGGCACTTCGTTTCAACACAATACTCATATATCTGGTGGTGTGAATGTGAGGTTGTCACTCGGGCCAAGATCTGATGAGTGCAGATCATGTTCCAGTGCTGGTAACCTACTTTGTTCCTCAACTAGATTATGGCGGACAGAATACCATTTGTTCATCAGGGTGTTGTCTTAGTACGAACGCCAACTGCGACTCCACAAATCTGGCATTTTTTTTGGAACTGTGTTTGTAACTTTGTTAAAATCAAATGTAGAATTGTTGGCTCGCAGTGTGATTCAGATATGGTGATTACCTTGACATCAGAGAACACCATCCTGGTTTAAAATTTTTTTACTTTTACATTCAAGATTTCTTTGGTCTTGGAGATTCAGTTTTCTTCAAATAGATTAAGATTTGTTTCAACTTAGCACAGGAATTTTAAGCTTCATCGAACCCGGTGACCACACTTATAATGGCATTTAAAAATATTTATTTTTCTCCAAACTTCTAAATTAACTTGTTTATTTTCATCTTCATACCGTCAATCAAGACTCTTTGAAATCAATTTATCTCACTTTTTTTAAATGTTGAAATTTGCCTTGCCCTTCATCCGTCCATGTCCAATTCCTCTGCTATCGTTCAGATGTCTACGACGGTCTGTTCTCAAAGATTTCTCAACTTTTTCTTTATATTTTTATCAGTTCTTTACCCGAAGGCCATGTCTTTCGTCTTCTTACACATCTCCTGTTCTTTCTGAAAACCTGGGCCATTCAAACACTTGAGCTGTTAATGTGGCGTCTTCTCCTTACGCCTCACGCAACAAATTGAAGACTTCGGTGCAAATTTTCTTCGGCTTCGCAAGATATCTGATGTTTACTCGCAGCTCAGAATATTTACCCAGCTTGGTCTCAGTAAATTAAAAACATCCCTAAAACATTATTAGTAGACAATACGCAGGGGAGTATCTACTGTTTTGGGACCTCTATGCAAAGCTTGTCGTAAATTTTAAAAAATTCCGCCGTTACTGGAATCGTCAAGGCAGCACAAAAGGAAGGTTTGTCACGAAATATTTTGTTTTTCACACAACCATGTTTTGTAAGAACAAATTCTGGCAGGGTTTTTCAGTTAAGCCCTTCATTAAAAAGTAATCTCATTAAAATGATTCGAAAACTGGGGTGAAGAATTTAGTGTTAATTAAAACCAAAAAAAAATTTAAAAAATACGAACGATCCTTGACTAATATGGCAAATCATCACTTCCCAGACTGCACTGTGTCAAACACAAAAAGAGTGTAATATACAGTTTGTCGCATTGTGCACAAATAAGTTACCATCATCATCATCATCAAATCCTTTCACTCCTTGTGGAGCATAGGGCATCCATGAAGAGCTTCCAGGTATTGCGGTCTCCAGCTATTCCCTTGACCTCGTTCCATGATCTTCTTGTGCTTCTTATCTCATCCTCTATTGTCCTTCGCCACGTTCTCTTCGGCCTACCTCTCCTTCTATATCCCTGAGGATTCCAATCTAATGCAGTTTTC
>Ga0123354_10004946_pt1 | contig 19140 bp, 17 predicted proteins | sample TergutLab28metaG_2_FD_97872 | JGI IMG/M metagenome (GOLD analysis project Ga0123354, IMG submission 97872) | Labiotermes labralis P4 segment gut microbial communities from Petit-Saut dam, French Guiana - Lab288 P4 | ecosystem: Host-associated > Arthropoda: Insects > Digestive system > Gut ...
ATAAAAAAAAAGAATAAAAAAAAAAATTTTATATAATTAGGAAGCCACAAAAACCCTCCTACCCCAACAATAAAATATATATGTTTTCTCCCCCCCCCCCCCCCCCCTCCAATTTTAAATTTTATGTGGATTGTCTAAGGACATAGAATAAGTTCAGTAAACTGTTTCATTTATTTTTATTTTCTGAAGTACTGTCACTGTATGTGTGCTGTGTTGTTTAATTAACTTAGGTGTATATTTCCGAAGTGTGTGATGTTAAATCTGGTTGTTGTTGTAGATGGTGCCCATCAAGGAGATGACAGATGTTCTGCGAGTGGTGAAGGAGCAAACTGGGCTCAAAGTGAAACAGTGGGTTCGTCTCAGGCGTGGGCTGTACAAGGATGATATAGCGCAAGTGGACTACGTGGATCTTGCTCAAAATCAGGTCCACTTGAAGCTGCTACCACGCATTGATTATACCCGTTTGAGAGGGGCACTTCGTTCCACACAGTCCGTGAGTGAAATTATTTATGTTTGGTACAGTCCGTAATTCCAGACTGTTAACCCATATGTGGTTCCATCTGAACAGTAGAGTGAACCAATGTAAAATGTAAGAAACATGCCCATTTGAATTAATGTAAGTGCAGTTTGAAATAAAAATGATAATTCCAGGAGAATGAAGCAGCCAAAAGGAAGAAGAAACGTCGCCCACCAGCTAAACCTTTTGATCCAGAGGCCATTAGAAATATTGGTGGAGATGTGGCTTCAGATGGAGACTTCCTTATATTTGAGGGGAACCGTTACTCCAGAAAAGGCTTTTTGTACAAAAATTTCACCATGAGTGCAATTATAGCAGATGGTGTGTATGCCTTAGTCTCACTTGTTTTCTAGCTTCTTGACAAGAATTCTATGTGACCACTGTGATGTAATAGTTAGCATTCCTGTCATATATTTTAAAGGTGTGTAGTTTAAATATCCGGTAGGATACTGAAAATTCTGTCTAAGGTTTTTAGCCATTTTCCTGGAGCTATCCAGCTGGTTGCTGGTACTGTACCGTGCAGGCTACAAACTTTTTTTTCCACATGCTTCTGTATAAATCGTAATTGTACCATTTCTGATTGGTTGCCTTGCTTCCAGTGCTGGTAATAAAGGGTGTTGACATTGTGATGTTTGGTATTTTGATGAGTATCTTGTTGACAGGATATAGCACTGGTTTTATTTTTTCTTCGGTTTCAAACTTGTTGGACTCTTGGTGTTGGATTGGAGCATGAATTATTGAATTCTGGATTGGGCCAGATGACTTCTTGGGAGTCTGTTGTTTTAACACATGTAAATTATTGGAGACCATTTAAATTTTGTTGGTTTGTCATGTTTGTTAGAGTGCTGCAGTGTTGAACATGTTTACATTTAAAATTCTAGGTGTCGGTAGTGTAAGATCTTCATTCTCACAGATTAAATTTTAATATTATTGTATCAGCCTTTGTGTTATGCAGTGTAAGGGAACATGCCTTTATCTACAACCTTTTATGTTGGCTATGAGTCATGTTGTCTGTGGCATGTGATGCAGAAGATCTAACAGACACTTGTTTTGCTTCATACTGAAGACATAGTATGTTGTAAATACTTTGATAATGTTGTTTCCACCTTAGGAGTTAAGCCAACATTGTCAGAGCTGGAGCGATTTGAAGAGGCTCCAGAAGGCATTGATATTGAGCTGCCAAGTACAGGTCCTGGAGGGAAAGATGATGTGACATCACACAACTTCTCAGCTGGTGACAATGTAGAAGTCTGTGAAGGAGAATTGGTGAACCTGCATGGAAAAATATTGGCTATAGATGGGAATGTTATCACCTTGATGCCACAGCATGAAGATCTTAATGTGAGTGATTTTTATATATGTGTACAATTAATAGATATTTATTTATGTAAATGTACCGGCTTTTCTACTGATCAGCTTTCACAGAGCCTGTATATCCAGTGTGGTAGCTGGGATAGCATAGTCAGTATATGGACTGTTCTGTGGGCTGAGTGGTCTGGGGTTCAAATCCTAGGAGTGGCAAATCATTTTCTCTTCTTCAAAATGTCCAGACCTTTTGTGGGGCCTACCTGGTCTGCTATTCAGTGGTAACCACTGGCTCTTTTGCTTAGGATAAAGCAAACATGTCATGAGGCTGACCACTGATCGCCATGTACAGCTGATGTTAAGAATGAGAGGAGTTATACCTCAAGTCCCTGTGTATGTCTTCATGGCAAGTACAGGGACAACTTTACCTCTTCCCCTTACCATGGGTCCGTTATGTAGTGATGTCATTTACATAAGTGAAATAGATTTGGCAATTTTCAATAATGCACTCATTTTGAATTCCAGTGTCCCAGTTTGAAAAGGATAGTAATTTTAAATTAATGTATCATCCTGGATTTAATTTAGTGGTTTCCAGATCTTGGTTTCCTAACTCTTTGGGGTATGCAGCATTTTTTAGAGGATTTGCCATTAAAGATTTATAATGGTTGATTTTTCTGGGTGCCAGTACTGTTCGTATTCACACACACCTGTGCAAGATAATGATGGTGATTCGTACTTATAATTGTGTGTTATCATTTCATGATCTTGAAAGTGGAGTAAACACCTTTAAAAGTACAAATTGGCATAAAGTTTGAAACTTAGTAAAGACTTACTGCTGTTAGGTTTTAACCAGAATCAAAATCAAGTAAGTGAACACAGGTGATGGTAGGATCAAAGTTTCAGTGTGTGTTCATTCATTGTGTATTAGTTCTGTAATAGAAATAAGAGGGGGCGGGGGATGACGGTACTCATGTACACTGTTGTATTGCAAGATTATTCTTGAATTTGACTTGATATTAGTTATGTCAACTGATAACATACACATTTAGGCATTATTGATGTGAACTGGGTGTGTATTGTTTGTAAAAAGTAGTTTTCTTTACTAAAATTTACTGTACCATTATATATTGTTCTTTCCAATACGACATTTGTCATTACTAACTTGTATGCTGATTCCATTTTGCATACAGAGCTTTTGAACCATGTGATGCTTTTGCTTGTTAATTGTTATGCTGCTGTCACTATACATTTTCTTTGTTTCAGGAGCCACTAGAATTTCAAGCCAGTGAGCTGAAGAAGTATTTTAGACATGGTGATCATGTGAAAGTACTAGCTGGGAGATATGAGGGAGACACAGGTCTGATTGTTCGAGTGGAAGAAAATCGTGTTGTGTTGTTTTCTGACTTGACGATGCATGAGCTGGAAGTACTGCCAAAGGATGTCCAGCTCTGTTCTGATATGGCTACTGGAGTTGATTCACAGGGACAGTTCCAGTGGGGTGATTGTGTTCAGATAGAGTATGTATTAAATTTCCTGGCAGCCATTTACACATATTAACAAACTAATAGTTTGCATACTGTACGCATGCTTTTTATCTTGAAGTTGACTTTTGAAAGCCTCTTGCTTTGTGGAATTATCTATATTATATACAGCCATAACCAGAGCTGTAGGAATGAAGATGTCATATTTAAAGAATATTAACCCTTTACAGATGAAGTGCAGACTGCTTCATTTATAATACCCAATCCGTACCGCGCAGTAAACACTTTTCAGCTCAGTTATAAAAACCAATCAGTTTATGGTGTAAGTGGCACAAGTCACTGTTTGTTCTGAGATAAATACAAAACACATCAATGTGGGTAGGATATGCAATTGTTGAATGTTAAACTTGTTGGTGCATCATGTAACCAGTAGGCTTTAAAAGGTAAATGAAAGTAGAAAGAAATATTCTTTGCAGGGCTGAACAAACCCTCTGTCTTACTTATTCATAATGAGTGAAAAGGGGCATGCGGTGTCTCGGTTGAGGCACTGCGCTATAAGTTGTAAGGTCATGGGTTAAATTCCCGATGGTACCATTGGAATTTTTCATTGACAATTCTTCCGATCACACTCTGGTGCTGAGGTTGACTAAGCCTCTAACAGACATGAATACCAGGAATATTTCCTGGAGGGGTGAAGGTGGCCAGTGCATATTGCTGACAGCCTTACCACTTTCATTTGCTGATTGTCTAGAAATTCTGGTAGCTTCAACCTTCTGGAGCCCTAAGGGCCTCTCCAGGCCAGTAATGGCATGGCTTTACCTCTACCTTTTACCTAAGTTGAAAAATTCGTCAATTTAGTTGTTAATATTCACATTTTATGTTTTTGTATTTCTCCAGAGATGGGGAGCATTGAATTTAGACAGTAATTTGTATGTTTTATGAATGTAGTGTAATATAAGTGGGGAAGTATTTTGTATTTCTTGTATTTGTAAGAAAAATGATGAAAAGAAATTACAGTGATGAAGAAAAGCACAGTTTCTATTGTCTAAGAGTAGCTTGAAAATGGAAACTTTGTGTGATTCATGACATTTGTTGACCCCCTATATGTCTTGTAAATTATAAGTTTGAGTTCTTTGTGAAACACAAAACTTACACAATCAAACAAGATGTAATATATTTGCAGAGCAAACAGTTATGATACTTTGGGCTTTGACAAGGGACTGTCAATAAACGTATGATGTTTGCAAATGGTTTAGTTGCTGCTGGGTCATGGGCATATGGATGGACAGGCATGATCTTCCCATTGGGCATTCTTTTTCTTATTGTGATGTACAATTCTGTGTCTGGATACCAATTTAGAGTAAGATGGAGGTATAATAATAATAGATACTTGCCAGTCTGAATTTTTCATTTCATTTGTTACAGTCCACAAACTGTTGGTGTTATTGTTAGACTGGAACGAGAAAACTTCCATGTCCTTAATATGCAAGGCAAAGTGGTAGAAGCAAGACCCCAAGCACTTCAGAAAAGGAAGGACTCAAGATATGCTGTAGCACTTGACTCTGAGCAGAATACAATACAGAAAAAAGACATTGTAAAAGTTATTGATGGACCACATGCTGTAAGTAATTTTCAGGGGTCGGTAGGAGTATTCAGTAGTGTTACTAATTTATTTGGGGACCGCGGTAGCACAGTGGTTAAGGTGCTGTGCTGCAAATCGGAAGGTCGCTGGTTTGATCCCAGTTGTTGTCATTGGATTTTTCATTGACATAAAATCCTTCCAATCGCACTGTGGCCCTGGGGTCGACTCAGCCTCTAACAGAAATGAGTACCAGGAGTATTTCTTGGGGTAAAGGCGGCCGGTGCGTAAGGCTGACAACCTTACCACCATCCTTTGTCGTCACGAAATCTGGGAACCTTAATTTCCTGGAACCCTCTGGGCCTGTCCAGGCCTGTAATGGGACTGCTTTACTAACTTATTTATACCTTGTACAGATTATGTTTATGGGTGCTATAATTTAGTGGTTTAATTTTCAAGTGAGGTCTCGTGGATGGTTTGTGTACTTGTTCTGGTTGAAAGGAACAAACTTTGAGCGCCACTTTTTGCAAGAGAAGTCCGTATTGTGACAGCTTTTAATTGCTGACATTGTATCTGTATAATGGCTTGTAGTTACAGTTGAATTAGAGGTTTTTAAATGTGCAGATGCTAACACAGTAAACTGAACAAAAATCAGTTGTTTACCTTGCTTAACCTTTAAATGACCTACATTTGCATATGCGAATACTTGTGCAAAAATGCCCCTAGAAATTTATGTTGTATGTTTAGGCAACCAGGAATTTACTGCAGATTTAAGACATGCTGTATAATTTCAGTTTTATCTTTCACAAATTGGTGTTTATTTAATAATTTTATTTTTTTTGTTCAACAGATACTTAATTTTTTTTAAACATGCATTCAAATTTAAATATTAACCTGGTTGGTTAAAGGTTGTTATATTGCTACAGGGACATTATTTCATCTGACAGCTGACAGTACTTCATACTTAGACCATTTTGTGTGCTGGCAGGAACCACAGTACTTGCCCCTCTTCCAGCTTGTGATACGGGTCCAAATTCAGAGTATTGCGGTTAATACTAGGTTTTTATGTGCTGTATCTGATGGGGCTGAAAATATTTTGCTTCAGTATATAGACATTCATGCCATTCAACAGACACACTGTTCGGAGTTCTGTAAGTTAAGTGAGTCAACAGGAAGTGGGTGGTGACAGTTGTCCCTGAATTTTACATTAGGATCATTTTGCAAGTGGTTATTTTGTGTACAGATCTATGCATGCTTGGATTGCCAGAGGAATGTGGCACTAACTTTTGAGTATACTGACAGTTTATTAACTTGTTCATAAAAGTCTGCCACTTGTCCCTGGCCTGAATGAGATGAATCCATTGCACACTGTCATCCTGTTTCCTCAAATATTCATTTTGATATTTTACTCCCTTCTATGCCTAGGTCTTCCAAGTTGTTTCTATCAGGTTTCCTCACCAAAACTTTGTATGTGTTACTATTTCCCCCCATGTGGACCACGTGCCGGACCCATCACATATTCCTCAATTTGGTTGCCTGAATAGTACTTCCTACTAAATGTAACTTGTTCTGTTGTAGTTATCTTGCAGTTGTCTGTAGTGACCCTGACCTATAGAGACTCCACACATTCCATTTTCTAAATATGATGTTTGTTTTCAGTTGTTCAGGTCATTATAAAGGATCTGTCCAGGTCTAAGGCTGTGTGTGATATTCTGTAACATTTGGATTGTTTATAGTAGGGAGTTACTAGCCCTTGCCCAACCTCTAAGCTGCAGGACAACACTTTTGTCAGTTGCCCATGCCTGCATGTGCTGTATATTCGCAGCTACCCTCCCATCTGTTGGGGCTGTCTCTGCAGCCTGATTTTTCTGTACATAAATGTTTTAAATGTTCTGTATTTTCACAGACATTTTCTCATCTGTCCTAAATGATTGTTGAGAGATCAGCGTTTGAAGGCATATCTAAATAAACTTGTTTGGATCGTATCTTTATTTTGACAGTTTCGTTCCATTAAGATTTAAAAATTTTAGTGTTCATATATCTGTGGTTAAAATTTTTCTGCAAATAAATGTTGCAAGGACAGTTCTTTGCTCATGTCTCACATTTAATATGACTACATAAGGTAACTTTGTACACACTGTGTGCTTACTTGGGTGTATATTTGCATTGCATGAACTAACTGTTGAATCATATTATCTGGTTGGCATATGGAGATCAGATTAATCACAAGGATTGAATATTTACAGGGCCGGGATGGGGAGATCAAACATCTGTACCGTAATTTTGCATTCTTACACTCCAGGATGTATCTTGACAATGGTGGAATATTTGTGTGCAAGACGAGGCATCTTCAGTTGGCTGGAGGTGCGAAGGTGAGTACAGCCATCGTACTGCATTATACAGTAACATGTGTTGAATGATATGTACCAGTAGGTGTGTCTAGTATTTTCAGCCCTTTGTAACAAGTGTTCAAGTGAGAGGGTGTCCGTGTGAATAATAGAAATGTGAAGGACATAACATTCTCCAGTGAAATGCTTGTCTCACAAATCAAAGATAAAATTAAAATGAAATGTTATGTTCTGCTACTTCAGATATTTGTTTAGCTGTTGGAGGATGGAGTTTTTTTTTATGTGCATGTGAATGTGCCAACATTTTTCCTAAGTATTGTCAGTTTATATGTTTGGGCTTGAGAGGAACGTGTTAACAGGGGAATGGAGAAGACCATATATTGAGGAGCTTTATAATCTGCATTCCTCACCACATATTATTCGGCTGATTAAATCAAGAAGAATGAAATTGCCAGGGCATGTATCAGGTACGGGAGACAGGAGAGGTTCATACCTAAAGGAAAGAGGCGACTTGGAAGACCTAGGCATAGATTGGAGGATAATATTAAAATAGGTCTTCAAAAAATGGGATGAGGAGGCTTGCGCATGGACTGGATTGATCTGGCTTTGGGTAGTGACAGGTGGTGGGCGTTTGTGTATGTGGTAATGAACCTTCAGGTTCCGTAAAATGCATGGAGTTTCTTGACTAGCTGAGGACCTGTTAGCTTTTCAGGAAGGACTCTGTTCCATGGATTTAGTTAATCATTGGTTTATATACTTGTCGGTTCCTGCATGTTTTATGTGGTAATCAGTCTTGCAGATGTGCAAATGACCCAAGTTTTTGATGTATCACTTGGCTGTCATTGCAGATGTATGCAACCAGAGAGAAACATGTCATACCAGTATGTGATACATTTCAGTAAGGTTTATTGCAGTTGTGTGCATGTGCTTTGCATATGGTAGATTAGTTGGTATGTCATGGTAAATACCTGTCTTTCACCTGAAGTTGTAAGTAAATTCTAATAACATATGCTGTTATTGCATGATCAGTATAACAGCTAGGCTACTTTGTGGGCAGCTGAGGAATTGTGGTGTGATTCCCAGCTGGAGCAAGAGATCGTTCTCTTCTCCGAAGTGTTTAGAGTGGCTCTCAGGTCCACCCAGCTTCCCATGCAGTGGGTAACAGGGACAGTTCATGGGGGTAAAGTGGCTGGAGTGTGAAGCTGACTGCTCACCTCCAACTAGTTTCAAGTTGGGGAATGAGTGGGGTTATACTTCCAGTCCACCATATGCCATTGTGGGTTGTGCTGGGACAATTGTGTACAGTCTACTTACCTGTGATTGACACAGTACTTTAAAATGGGCACTGGGATGTTGATGCCTATATAGCTTTTTTATGCCTGTATAAATGCTTATGTCACAGTCGACATTCTAAATTTTTAGTGGAACTGTACTGTGTTGAGGAGCTTATTTAAACGAGCTGTTGCCTTGTTTGTAAAGTATAATCTGAAGTTTAATAAATGGGTGTTGTGGACATGAGCTCTTTCTAAATTCATGATGATCCTCTTCTTCTGTTAGTTAACTAAGAGTTTACCAGCATATGTCATAGCTCGATGGTGATGTTGGCCTATAAAATGTGGTGCTTTTTGGAGTGATAATCTGTCTATGCCTGTAGTGACTTGGAGCATTAAGAAGCCAATGTGTCTGTAACAGATTCTTCTATTAAATATGTAAATATAGCTGCAGAGCAGTTGATTCTGTGTCATAGTCAAAGAACTGCATTAGAATAAGGATGCAAGTACAGATACTGTAGTGTAGAGTGGCATGGCCTTGAGCCTCAGGGTGTTTGTTTTGCCTGCAGTGAATGAAATTGTAAGTATAAATATTGCTTTGTCAAAATATCTCTTAATCTCAATCATAAGGATAAAGTAAAATAAATAAATGAATAAATAAAAATGAAATAGTGAAGTGTTGCACATTGGAGACTTTTACTGATTAGCACTTTGTCATATAATTCCATAACTGTCACACATACTTTTTACATCTTTGCATGTTGAATGACTAATTAGCAAGAAAAGATTGTGCTTATGGTATATTTGGGGTTGGCATTGAGTGGAATGAATAGATGTGGGGCCCACTACCCAAAAGCTCTGTATGGTCCTGCCCCAAATTTTTGCAGCTTCACTACATAACTTATTACTGTATTCTGTCTTGGTATGTGGACATACGCTAACCTATATCACTCTTTTACCCTATTCTCTTCTTAGAAATACTATCACTTTATTGAGCCATTATATTTGGAATAGTGGAGAGACAGTCAGTATTTGAATCTTGTTAGTTTTGGGATATTTATTTCTTTATTTGTTAAATGCCTGAATTAATGTCATATATATTTTTGAAGGTTGCGATGTCACCGGGTGGAGGTGGCTTTGGAGGATTTATGTCACCCCGTATTACTTCTCCCCTTCATCCCTCTGGAGCAGGACGCACTGGAGGTGGTGGACGAGGCCGTGGTCGTGGTGGAGCAGGTGTTAGACGTGACAGAGAATTGATTGGTCAGACTATCAAAATCACTGGTGGTCCTTACAAAGGTGAGTATTGCAGTTCATATTTTGAAGTTTCTCTGTGATACCTACATTCGTACACACTTCATACCCCTGAGTAATTTACACATCCCAGTTTTTAAGAAACTAAAAAATGATGAAAATGTATATGATTTTATTGAACTGTACAGTTTAAGTGTACAAAATATATTGTGTCTTGAAATTTGGATGTGATATGTGATATTCTTCATTTATTTTTGCCACAGTCTCACATCTTCTAGGGTGTGATATTGGGAGATGTGGGCTTTATTCACCAATACAGGATTTCTGCATCCCCCCCCCCCCCTTTCCAAAAAAAAAAAGAACCATTGATCTCTAATTGCTGCCATACACCCTGCTTGTGCTTCTGATGTCTTTACAAAAGAGTTTCTTTCTTTTCCATATCTTTATCTTCTGCCCCCCACCCACCCAGAAACTAAGGTCATGTTTCCTATCAGTGCATTTTCTGATAAATTCTGCTTCTTGGATTTTGTTTCTCAGTATTTCACTGTCCGTAAACACTTGCATTTAGTGCTCTTGTTAGTATATGTGTGCAGTGAATCACAGATTAACTGCATCCTGTACAGTAAAGATGACAATGGTGCATGCTGAAGAGCAAGTTATGAAAGTTACGATAGAACTTGGAAAGAGTAGGGATGGTGTCTTGTGAAGAATAGCCCAGGCACTGTTGTCAGGCTCGTCATGAACTGTATACGTTTATAATCTTTAAATAGACAACTGTTACCAGCCTTGTCATGAATGAGATGCACGTTCCAGTTTCTAATAACTTTTTTTTTAGAAAAAATTGCTCGGTATATTCAAGAAAATATGGTAGATGTCATATTAAAATCTTTCCTTCTGCAGCATCAAGCTGTGTGCACGCATTCGTGTGTGTGTGTGTGTGAAATCAATATGATAAGCATGTCAAGAGGAAGTGAAAACCAATAGTTGTTAGATAAAATAATGATCCCATACATCAGTGAAAACTGCATGATTTTTGTTTGAGATCTTAAATGTAACAACAATCTGTGAAAATGATTCTGAACATTTTCACTGCTCATTAAAATTGCATGCATGAGGAAATTTATTCCAAGCTTCCACATGTGCCAACAAACATTGCTGTAACCAAGGTTGTTGTCACTGAGCTATATCAATCTCTGTAGTCATCTTGTGTTGACATTTAATAACTTTTTTTCAATTCCTGTTACCTGAGGACTGTCTGGGGTGACTTGTGGTGTCTAAAATAGTTTTCAGAGTAATATTTTCTAAACACTTGTTCTGTTACAGCAGTACTGCTGGCAGCAATATATTGAGACAGGAGGAATGCTACTTTGAAGGGCTGTTTTTTTTTGTATTCCTTCTGATTTCTTATTTCATCAGTGTGGAACCTCTTGTATTGGATATCATACAATTTGCTGTGTTTTTGACCAAGAATGGTTTCTGGTTATTTTTTCAATGTTGTCAGGCTTTTGTATGTACCCAGATTTGTGAAAGGTTCTAAATTTGCCAAGCAATACTGGATCACATATTGCACACCTGGGCATGATCTTGAACATGTTCCTTAGTAACTGGTCAGCTGCATCTAGATGTAATATTGAATTGTTTACAAAGTTTGCTGATAAAATGGAGTGTGGAAACTTAACTTTTGTGCACCTTAAGGCATAATATCTTGGAGCAGAAATTAAAGTGTTAGACTTCATTGTATAAATAACTTGTTTCTTGTATCAACATGCTGATTAAGGTTAGAATTTTCTGAGATACACATGTGCAGCTTGTGAATAGAGATTCTCACATCAGTGTTGCAGAGGATCTGCTGCATGTGGGATGTGATTCTCTGTTGCTGAGGTGATGGTTTCTGAGATTTCAGACTGTGGTTTTCAAAACATAAGAAACCACAACCTCAGGAATACAGCATCCCAGGTGCCATGAATCTCTGTGTAAGGCTTATTTGTTCTGTTACTGTTTTATCTTTTATGCATGGGCATCTTAGCTACACACAAGTCTGATAATCAGTAACTGACAGATCGTAATTTGTTGGTACAGTTGTTATGGACCGTGAACATGTAGGGACGAAGATAATTACTCATCTTTGTATTGAACTTCTGCAGGAAATGTTGGTATAGTTAAAGATGCAACTGAGTCAACGGCTCGAGTTGAATTGCATTCTACCTGTCAGACAATATCTGTAGATCGGTCTCATATTGCAGGTGTTGGGGTACCTACAAAGGTAAGCTGTATACACTGTATATACACACAAGCATACATGCATGTGTACAAGCTCATATATACTTACTGTGATCAGGGATCACATATTTAATTAGGCTGTATCTGACTGAAAGTAAGACATAATTGTCTTCAGATTTTTGTATTCCAATATTTTCTGTATTTTAGACAGTTTCATTAAACATACATCATCCTGAAGTAGACAGCATAAAAGTAAAAGAATGAGACTGAACAAGTTGGTTCAGTGGTTATTTTTTCAAAATACTTAATTGTATATTGCATTACTGAACTTCTTGAAGGAATACAGTATGTGTGGTAGGGTAACATGGCTTTCTTTAAATGCATTGCATGTCCTGTGATGATAAAGGGAAGTTCATTTCATAATGGGCCGAAGTAGCTGAACTGGTGTTTTGCCTGGTCCTTTTTTCAGGAGGGCTCCTTCAGCTCATACAGTCGTACTCCAGCATATGGTGGTAGTCAGACGCCTTTGTACAGGGAGGGCAGCAAGACGCCAATGCATGGCTCACAGACTCCAATGTATGATGGTAGGTGAAGTTACAAGACAGAAATATGAAGTATCCACTGGATTTTGACATGTGGGTTGTACCATTAATGTTGCATATAGTTTATAATATACTTGTGTGAATGAAGAAGCAATAATAAATTAATTCGGTCATCCAGCACTGCACAATCCTTGCCTGCAGGGATTTGAAAAAGGCAAAAAATTGTGATTTAATTCTCATGGCAGGGTATCAGAACATCCTCATTGCATGAATGTAAACAGCGTAGCATTGATAAATTTAGGCTTCCTGGAGAGAGTAGGGAACATTATCTGGTTGTGTGCCACATTACTAGGCAAATTCATAGTGAAGTATTACAAATAAAACTTAAAGTCACATCTGATCTAATGAGAGAAGCTGAACTCATCAGTCACTGTGGTCTGTTACGTGTATTTTGTGCTATCATGAGTGTATCTGTACTCTAGAACAAATGTCTACTTACCAGAGTCTAGTAAAATAAAAGACCTTGATATAGCTAATAAAACTAGTGCCTTATCATGCATAGAAGTATGCAGGCTTTTTTTTAACCTCATTGAAGTAAACTCCTTGATAATGAAATCTTAACTCTAGGTTATTTGAATTTCACTGTGTAAAGGAGATTTTTTGATGTTTGCCTGTGCTCTTGTATAAAGTATGCAAGTGTTGGTTATATGTGACCTCCATGTTTATTGGTAGACATGAGCATGTCTCATTCCTGTTTTGTTAATACCGTATTTACCTGTTTGCAGGTTGCAGTTTGTAGTCAACATCCTGTGTCATGAATTAGGAGTGTGTTTTAGTGTTTAGGATTCCTGAGTTAATTAAAGTTAAACTTGTGTATTTTCTTTATACATGTGGTAAAAAATTACATGTACTGTGCTTACAGCTGGATCACGAACTCCACACTATGGGAGCATGACTCCATCACACGATGGGTCACGTACACCTGGGCAGTCAGGAGCCTGGGATCCAAGCATTACCAACACCCCTGCAAGGAATAATGACTTTGATGGATACTCTTTGGATGAGGCATCGCCCTCTCCTAATTATAATCCTAGTAAGTTGTCATGTAGTTTTCCTTCGAGTTTGTATTATTATAGCTCCTATACTCCACTACAGAGAAACACAGGTATGCATTTTCTGGTTTTGCAGGCCCTTTTCATACTATTAATGTGTCTTGATTCCATTTTTTATCAGGTTTTATCATTGTTCTCAAGAAGAACTGTTCATTGGAGGTGATGCAATGTTTAGCTTTCCTCGTGTCTTGATGTTGTGGCTGAAATTCTTATAATTTCTCTGAATACACCTGTGCAGATACTGATGAAGTGTGATTTTCAGAACTCTGAATTCAGATTTATTCTTCCATTTTTCATTGGAGACCACACAACCTATGCTGTTTTGCATCATAAAATAACCTGAGAAACATAACCATATTCACACACAGACATACAAAAATTGTTGAAAGTGATTGTGTTGTGCCTTCATTTGCAGGTTTTCAGCTTGAATGCTCTTTCCTGATTTTTTTTTCCTGTGTTTTTGCATTGTGGAACCGACACGAAAGCAACGTTTTTGTAGTGCAGTGTGTCGCTTTTTGAGCACACCATATTAATAATATCCAGACTGTCCTTGCATGCCAGAGTGCCTTCTGTTCGTTGAATACTGGGGTCTATTTCCTAGGTAGTAAAGTGGCTGAGATATGAAGCTGAACAATCACTTCCTTTTAGTGCCAAGATTTAGCACTTATAGAACTACACTTTCACTCCCTCCCCAGGTGGATTCATCGTGTTGTGTGAAATTAAGCAAAGGAACAACTTTCCCTTGTTGTTACCTGTACCATAGTAAGAATGCCATTAATTGTAGTGAAGCCGCATTAGTATTTACTTGCCTATGGTGTTCCTTATTTTGGACTCGAGAAATATTCCATGGATAGAATGTAGAAATGGTTTTTTGGCTGTGTGTATGTGTATATGCACTGTATTGCTCTAATATTTGCAATTGAGAACAGTAAAAATGAATGGAACTTCATCCCTTTATTTATTGGTTATGTATGTATGTTGTGCTTACATCTTGTCACTTTTTAATTTATCTGTTGATGATCCAGCCTAAAAGCATGTTTCATGATATTTGTCTTGTTTGCAGGCACTCCAGGTTACCAGGCTGGAGGACCGTACACTCCACAGACCCCGGGTACCATGTATGGATCTGACCAGTCCTTTTCACCTTATCAGCCATCACCTTCCCCTTCTGTGTACAATGGTAATGTTGTGATATTTCATATCTGTATTTGATAATTACAGTTAAAATTAAACAAGTATCAGTGGCATAGATATCTGATCGGCCCTTGACCTCCCATAATTATTAGGGAAGTTACTTCTGGACCTCATGTGGGCATCCCAAATCCCACTTTCTGTCAGAAGAATGGAATCCAGTGGAAAAGAACCCACAACAGATATTAGTATCCTGCATGTTTTGGGTCTCCCCTCTATCGGGGTCTGTGGTGACCTCATCTGTGCCACGATAATAATGATGTAATGATTTCATGACCTGTCACCAGCACATAACATTGTGATATTCACTGACTTGTGTGCTTGTGGTAACAAAATGATTCATGATTCAGCCATTGGTGTCGTTAACAGAATTATTCTATACTTCTTTATATTTTTATGCCATATCCATTAAATATCTGGTCAATTTAAGTTTATAGGTACCTGACTGGAATATAATTGCCATTATGAAATAAAACACTGTGATATTGCAGGAACACCATCTGGATATGTAGCGACACCCAGTCCATCTGGATACACTCCATCTCCCACAAGTGCTGCTCCATATGGTACACCATCCCCTCTAGGATACAGTCCCATGACACCTGGAGGAGCCCCATCTCCATATAACCCTCACACCCCGGGTGCAGGGCTTGACCAGCCAACAACATTACAGCAAGAGTGGCAAACAACTGATATTGAAGTCCGCATCAGAGACACCCATGATGATGCTGGATTAAGTGGACAGACAGGAGTAATCAGGGGCATATCTGTAAGTTCCTTCTTTGCTTTATTTTTCTATTTTACAAGAGAAGTTTCATCAGTGATAAGAAATCCAGCATAGATGGTGAATGTGGTCAAAATTGCTGGAGTGTGTTTTGCTGGTTACTACCAGCACCATAAAAAAGAGGGATACTTAACACATTATACTGCTAATATGGGTGAAAGGGACATGGAATTCACATGAATATTACAGCAACTCTCATATGATGGTCTCGTGAAACTTGAGGTCAAAAATGGATGCTCTCAGTGGTCATTACATTTGCAATACATGTGTAAAGAATCAAGAACCATCATGTTGTGGTACATAATATATTGTTTGGTATCTACACTTGTGTTATGATTTTGTGATATGTGAATAGTTTCTTGTGCACACTTGTAAGAGTTTTGTGACCATGTGTAGCATGCAGTGAAATTCTGGTGTGGAATTACTGATGTTTTCTTCATCTAAGCTTTGTTTTTGTGATGTTGCAATATTATTTTCCACATTTTGTGGCGGATACTCCAAAAAAATCTTAAAGGGATTCTTTTTGTTGTTTGAACATAGTGGTGTATTGCTAGAGATCATATTTAAATACAACAATTTGACATCTTTGTGCTAAAAATCTGGTTTTTAGGGTGGAATGTGCTCCGTGTTCCTGCCAGATGAAGATCGAGTGGTGAACATTGTTTCCGAGCATTTGGAGCCAATTGTTCCACAGCGTTCTGATCAAGTGAAAGTAATACTGGGAGAAGATCGAGAGGCTGTAGGGCAGCTGCTGTCCATTGATAACCAAGAGGGAGTTGTGAAACTTACTTCAGGTGAAGTGAAGATGCTCCAACTGCGATATCTCTGTAGAATGAAGAAACTGTGATGAAAGTGACTGAACTGTGATGATACTATTTCATGTTAACCTCTCTAATATGAACATTTTGCATAAGTGAACAATAAATTCACGTTCTTGGTGTTCAGATGGCTCAAACATTACACCCCATAAAAGTAATTTGGTTCCTGTCCACACCATGAAGGCAAATAGGGGGAGTAGAGGTATAGCTCTGCTCATTGTTAACCTTGGCACTAAAAGCAGGCAAGTGGTCAACTTTACACCCTCACTGCCCTTCACTGGTACACATTGACTAGGAGACTGGGTGGGCCCATGAGCCAAGCTGGACATTCTGGGGGAAGAAAAAAATATCTTGTCCCTGCTAGGATTCTTTTGCATCATCTAGCCTGTAGTGTAGTCTGTGTACCAAGTACACTGTTCAAGCTTCAAAGTTACATTTCATATTGAAGCAAATGGTTTTGCGATGACTTAACATTTTTTGGCTGATTTGGTGGCAGTGACAGACGTCAGGTGGCCCAAGGGGAAGAAAGGGATGCAGTGAATTCTGTCATCCAACTTGATCAACTGAACCACGCATTACCTGACCCACCCTTCCAGATCTCTGGAACAATTATTGGAGAGGGATTCCAGATTATTTGTATTTATAGTTTGACTTTAGCATTCAGGTAAGGTATTGTACTGTATTTTTGTGCGGACCAATAATACAGTCTACAGAACTACATTTAATGACAGCACTTAGGCTAGCTCAGGCCTGGTTAGGTGTACACAATGTAGGTCTGAATCTCTTAAGTGTCAGCAGCTGCCAACACACATTTAGGCTGCAAAATATGTTTTTAGGAGTTTTATATTCTGTATAAACATTATACTATATGTATGTTGTTTTGATGCTAAACCATTTCCTAGGCTGAGTTATTCAGCTTCCTAACAATCACCTACAAGCTAGGCTCTGATTGGATAATGGACCCAAGCAGCTGACTTACATTCTTCTCTTATTTCACCTTGCCCTGCGTTACATCAGAAAACCATTCACTCTACATACAGATAAATGAATACCAGGCTTACTTATGTGTCCTTTGTAGTTCTGTGGCTTTTTGGCCACTTTGTGCACTAAGATGAACATTTTATTGATTTATGCACATTTCATAATGTTTCATGACATGCATTTTTTTGTATTTTCCATGAAGTGATCCTGCCAACAATAAAGTATTTAGCCCTAAATTTTTCATGATTAAAGAGTAATAAATATTCATGTTCTGAAGTCACATAATATATTTGAATGTTTTTCTCCATTATATTTGAAATATTTATTTAATACAGCTTTAGAGTGAGGGTAAAGTCTTTAATATCAGAGCAAGACCTCTGAATAGAGCGTTACTATATATTGTTACCATGTACACATGGTAACAATATATCGCATAATGAGTATCATTAGTTTCAGCCAGAATATTTATATTACTGCATCAGGATTTCATGTAGCAGTAGTGTACTCCATAGTGTAAACAAATGTATCACAAAGGTGCAAACTATTTTTATTGGTCTGGATGTGGGCAAGGTAAACTGTTATTTTTATAATGTGCTTAACACTTTAAGAACTGAAGCAGGTTGGCTGAAGCAGTAATAGTTCTGACTGTCATTCAGGAGGTGCCCCATTCAAATTTTTGCTGGTATACCAGCAATACTAAGTGAAGGATTTTGTCCTGTCCACTATCTCACTAGGGAAACGCCAGAGTAGTTACAGGCGTTCTGTGGCTTATACAATTTTTTAAATGTAAAAAGAATTTAAATACCATCTTTATAATGTATGCTGAAAATTTTTGCTCACGGGAATTGATTGATTAACATTGGGTTCAAGCCCTTACAGTCCCGATGCCTTATAGACGGACCCTTTGTGCCCCATAATCTAATATCAACTCAGGACAGCCCTGTTCCTTTACTGAAGTTCCAGATGGCCCTTAGACTTAAAATCTTAAAGGCTTCCAGGTCCAAGAAAGGAACCCAGATATACTTTTCTTTTCTCTTAAAAGTCCTGGCAAACGAACCCCTTCCAGGTTCCCCAACAAGGCCCCTATGGAGAGGGAGGCGCATTTACAGGACATTTTGCGTATCTCAAAAACCTCATCTTTCAGGTTCCGCAGTAAAGGAGCCCTCCCTCAAGGTCCCCTTCATGGAATCCCTTGCAGAGAGATGCCCCACCATTAGAGCCTTCATTCATCTATCAAAGTCCCTGGCATACAAGCCTCCTCCCCACATACTTCGTTCCTCTCGGATGGGAAGGGGCCGCCATGGAGAGAGACGTCTGCATCCAGAGACCTTCTTAACATATCTTGCAGAGTCCCCAGTGAAGGAGCTCCGCCCAAGGCCCCCTGCACAGAGCATCTTCAGAGAGAGATGCTTCATCCCCAGAGCCCTCTTCTCCAGCTCTCAAATTCCCCAGTAGATGGGCTCTCCTCCAGGTTCCCCAAATAGGGCTCCTGTGGAAAGAGTTGCCCATCTCCAGAGCCTTTTCTATATATCCTTCAGGGTCCCCAGCAAGGGAGTGCTCACAGAGAGAGACACTCCACCTCCAGAGCCCCTTTCCACCAACTCTCAAAGTCCCCGGTAGATGAGCCCACTCTAGGTTGCCCAACTGAGCCCCCATGAAGAGAGATGCCCATCCAGAGCGTTACTTTCATAACCTCCAGGGCCCTGAGCAAAGGACCCCCCCCCCCCCCAGGTTCCC
>Ga0123354_10004948_pt1 | contig 19139 bp, 10 predicted proteins | sample TergutLab28metaG_2_FD_97872 | JGI IMG/M metagenome (GOLD analysis project Ga0123354, IMG submission 97872) | Labiotermes labralis P4 segment gut microbial communities from Petit-Saut dam, French Guiana - Lab288 P4 | ecosystem: Host-associated > Arthropoda: Insects > Digestive system > Gut ...
TAAAATGATATACTTTGCCTATTTCCATTCACTGCTGGAATATGGTATAGCATTCTGGGGAAATTCTACTGAAAGTGTTAAAGTATTTAAACTACAAAAAAGAGCAATCAGACTAATGACTGGATCTAATGTCAGAATATCCTCTAGACCTTTATTCCCAATGTCAGGTATTATGACTTTGCCTTCTCAGTACATATTTTCTCTGATGAGATTCTTGTCTTGAAACCTGGAGTTTTATACATTTAATTCCACTATCCACAATTACAATACAAGAAACAGAATTCTATTACATAAACCTTCATCTCTAGTAACTATATACCAGAAAGGATTATATTATGAAAGTGTAGGAGTTTTTAACAAATTACCACACAATACAGATGAACTGATTTCGCATAATAAAAGTTTCTTGACTAAATTTAAAAAGTATCTGTTAGGAAAAGCCTTTTACTCAATAGATGAATATATGAATGATCACTCGGACTGATGATGTGTGATTCAATTTTAAGTTCGGGGAATTCTTAAATTGCTAAACATGTTTTAATGTGTTAAGTCATTGTTGTATGCTTATAGTCAGCACAACGTTTATTGGCGAATTCCTGTATAAAGTTTTTTTAATGTGCGACAGACTTCCTCTATGACTTCTGACTGTCTCAATTGATTGTCTTTGTATTGTTTTGTATGACGTGCTTTACATCAATATAGAGACTTGGAGCTCCCAAGATATTACAAAGCGACAAATTTTTAAAATAAAAATAAAAATGTGGTGGTATTTGATCATGCAAAGGACAAATTTTCACTACAAATGCCTAGACATTAAGTCTTATTGCCTGCCTAATGTCCACATCGTTCAGCTGAGAAAGATTAGCAATAAATACACCAACACAATACTATTAAAATAACGGAATGTAGTTAATAGAAAAGCGAATAAATGTTTAACACTGGATGTACCCCAGTATGTGATCAATGCACTGTATGAATATGAATGAATGAAAAAAAACATATGATAAATAACTAAACAATACATAAGCTTTATCAACAAGTAATTTTCAATTTCTTTTACCTTACTTCAATTTGCAAGTAGTTATAACCGCATATTGTGTTTTATCTCATCGCAACCTATTTACATACTACTGTGCATCTCTAATTTTGCACATCAAAATTGGCTGCACTGTAATGACATTGTTGTCCTCTACGGCTGAGTTGTCTGCTGCCCAAGGTTATTAGTAGAAACGACGGAAACGGACTATTCCATTCGTTCCCGCAGTCAAGGGTACTTCAGTATAAAAAATAAAAGGGATTTTCACCAAAATAAAATTTCTGTGTGACAGGAAGGGTGGAAAGGAAATTTTACTGTAGTGTGGTTGTTGTGATAGAACGACTATTTGTGTATTCGTACAGTAATTGATAACTTAATGGCATGCTTTGAGCTAGCTTGTGTCGTGAATTTGTAACTAGGTATTGTGTAAGGCGACATAACCTGACATTTTATTGCAAAAATGTCCGGAGGTGTAATAAAATGTGTACGGCCTGAAGATTTGATGACTGAATTGCGAACATTTGTCGCTGGTGCAACTCGTCCTGTGAAGACAAATCCTCTAGAACTTGCTCGCACTGCGCTCTCTATCCTTAAGACATTACCTGCAGCTCGTGATGCTGTGCTCGAATATTTCTGCACCTTGTTTGATTCGGCTGTTTCTAAATATGTGACTCAGATTGAAGTAAGTTAAAGGGCTGTGTAAAAGTATCCTTTAGGGTGTACACAGTACAACTCTGGCGATTCTTAGTCACCCATGCATGAAACAAAAGTGACCTGTTATAACCTAACCTAACAGAAGTACTCAAAAGTATCCCAGTCGAATGGTATTTGCAGCGTGCTCGTTAATCCGTACTTCTGGCAAAAATGTAAGATTTTCGATTTGTAAAATTGTCTTTGTAATGTTGGATAGCATCTTTATGTCCATTAATTGTTTAATTGATTAGATGGATAAGCTCAGATTAGGTAGAGCATGTAACTAGTAATAGAGCTGGAACATGCTTAGTGTTCGGCTGTTTGATGATTAGGCTTTACCCTGATGTATAGGCACATAATTAGTACATAAATTTAAGATGAAAACAATCTTCTTGCTTGTGATGCAGTGTAGTGTGGCAGAAATTTACCAACAATTCATTTGAATTTGCTGCTCCATGGTGTCATATCCCAGAAAAAAAGTTTTTTTATATTTGCTTCCTTAAGAACCTCAGATGTCACACTGTGTATAAACTGATAGAATACGGAATTACTGCCTCTACACCTGCACACACATGCTAGCACTCACACAAATGCGGTATGTTATTCAGTTGTCATGTGGTGACAGTGCTGCAATATAATTTTGGCATTTAGTTAGTTAGTTGTATTTTCAGTCCAATTTATCATACATATGACAGTAGACTTGTCCACATATAATAATTTAAATTTAAATGATCTGTGAGTGTGGTCATTGTTTGTTATATATGCCTTGGAAAAGTTAACCCTTCATGATGAATGCCTTTTTGCAAGTAATAATATTTGTTGTTATCAACTAAATAATGTATGTGTTTGTGTATATTTAAATATTTTATGTCCAACGTTAGTACTTCTCTTGTGACATTGCACTCTCAGTAGCTAAGTCAGTTAAAATTACTTGAATCTTGTACATTATATATTGATGTAACAGTTCATAAGATTTTTGTCACCTTAAATATTTCATTTATTCTAGTCCATACTTTTACTTATGTTCATTGCAAGTGAATATGATGTATATTAAATTTTAATACTTCCAGTAATATTATATTTGATATTGTGAACATCCATCAACATATTTGTTATGTATTTATTGTTGTACTGTAAAGTATAGGACAGATAGGGTACTGTTCTTTGGAAAACCCTCTGTTTTTTTACATTCTCTGGATCAGAAATGGTTGAGAAGTTACTTCAGAGGAAAAGATTGCTACTGTACAAATTTCTGGTTGGGACAAGAGTTATAGCCTGTTTCTTTTCTTCTTATGATTGAGTGAAAACCAGTCAGTGCTATGCAGCAGGGTGGGATGGATCATCCATAGTTGTCTGCTCTTTAGCAAGTTGCAGTTGGATCACTTGCTGTAAAGCTAAACTGATGAGTGTTGCCAAGTGTTCAGCACTTTTTGAAACCCTAATTATTTTGGCGAAACCGAAAAATGTGACAGCATGGCACTAATTACAACAAAAAATTACAGTATTACTGCCAGGTGATAGCTTAAGGCTTTGGACAAAGGCTGTTCCCCCCAAGGTCAAGCTTTATAAGAAATGGAACAATTTGTAGTAAATATAAAACAAACACTGAAATGTGTTACTACATGCAGACGTAATTTTTTAGGGGGCTTTGTCCATCATCTAATATTTTAATGAAGCATTGCATTTCAGAAGCTGGCTGTGCTTCCCTCTTCAGGCAAGAAAAGCACCTAATCTGGTGGATCCCGTAGGTGGAACTGTCCTCCAGTCACTGGGCTAGGTTCTGAAAGACGGTGTTTTATTAAAAAATTAAACAATGTACAAAGTCCAAAAAAAATTGTCAGTGAGTCATTTCCCATCATCAGAGCCCTGTAGAATTGAATTGTTACTATCCAGTATTACATCACTTATACACTACAATTTAAGTTACAATGTCCTCAGATACAGTAAAGGTTTTCAGGATTTTTCAGTGGTGTAGCTGAGGATTCTGTTCTTCTCAGACATGACACTATGTCTGCAAGTAATTGCTTCGTGACATTTTGAGCATCATAGTGACTTCGCCTTTAAGGTAGAAATGTTGGACATTTTAACCCCTGAAGGTAAGGCCACCTTGTTGCTTCACAGTGTCTGAAACTCATTTTACCCAGGGGTTCTGGTTTATGTCTCAGAAGCATGAACGGTATTTGTGAGTTTGTGCTGGACATGTTTTTTTCTTTCTGTCTGTGTCTTTACTTTTTTCTCTCCATTCTTGTAGTGTCCATATGTTTTTATCCATGAAGAGAAGATGCTGTAACAACTCACTGAGATATTGATTTGTAACTTAAACTTTGTCAGGGACTGACTGCTTTTATGTTAATGTGATGAATTAGGAGTTTACTATGAAGCAGCATAGTGTACTGCCCTGACATTAGCCTGAAAGTGAAAACTTTTGGCAAGGTCAAAATCAAACCAAGCTCCTTTTGAATAACAGGTGATAACTTAATTTTTGTACTAATGTTTGATTTGTGTTACAGAATGATATATGCTTAAATTCAGGCTCATCTGCTTCAGGACATGAGGATGCTACCATAATTGAAATCCATGTAGTTTTGTGTAATTTTGTCAGTTCAAATCCAAAGGCCTGGGCTCCAATAATATCCACATGGTCATTAGAATTGTTGGGTAATTATTTTGTGTGTATAATTTTATTGTGTTGTTGCATGGAGTTGAATTCATGAAAGTATGTGAACATTTTATTGATAAAATTGCAATTAATCATACCAACTTTTCCCTGCATCTTAGGTAAGTGATTTGGCTTCAGTTACATTGGACACATTTGCTGTTACAAAGTGAAGAAAATATTTTCTGGGCTGTGTGTGAGGTGTCACTGCTTTAGTTAGTACAAAGTTCTCATTCTAGATTTTGAAGAGGACAGTATGAATAATCAGGAACTAAATTTCGTACAAGGAGGAAAATATGGAAAATTTTTTATTGCATTCCTTTATTCTGCCAGGATGGGAAATACTGGAAATGCTGAGGTGCTATGGATGTCTATTGCTGAGGGGGACAAATCAGTACAATCAATACTTCTTTGTCATTGCCTTTTCTGTACACCAAATATATATATATATATATATATATATATATCACTTACTCTGCTTCCATAGATGCACAAAGGCAGATGCTACTGATTTGTGTGTGGAGTATGCACCATGATATGTTTGTGCAGTGTTCTACGTGTATGCATAATGAACAAGCCATAATATGTAAGCACTAGAAACAGAGCAATTTACATTATCCTGATCATTGTGAGGTGAACAGCATATACATTCAGCTTCCCATGAAAACAAAGGATATATCTAACAGATTGGCCAAAGGGAACACTATTGTGTGCCATTAGTTACCTCAAAACTTTGTCTGGCTTACCACAGTTTTCACTTATTACATTTGTCATAATAGTTGTTTAAATTAGGAAATATGTGAGTATGTCCAGTGTATGTCTTGTTTCACTATGTCCAACTGAGGACATTTTTATCACACACATATTGCAGACAGTAGAAGGTTTGCAGGTGGCAGGTGTACATGGATGACTTAACGTTGGTTTAATATAGATTTCTTAATTTTCTGAATAGTATTGCGATTTGCTTTGTACAGGTACTGGCCACTATTATACAGGATGGCGCAAAAGTTACTTACTATGCAGTGTTTATAATATTGCCTGCAGTGTCAAGTGACCTTGTGCCATCCTGTATAATTCCTGCATTGAAATATCTGACAGTGAATCTCTCACAAAAGTCAAGCTTCAATTTCCTTTAAACTGGTATATGTTTATCCGGTTGTGTCAGGTTAGTAGGGATTGTAGATTTAACCCTAGTGTGGCAGAATGCACGTTTCCTCCTGTGTTGAAGTAGACTGACTGCGTATTTGTGGAGTATCTATCAGGAATTTGTTTTCAGAAATATATATGTTCAGTTTTGATAAAAACTAAATTTGGTTATGTAGCTGTGGGGGGTAAACACAGATTAAAAAAAGCAGAAATTTTCTAAGCTGCCATGCTGGGACTGTTGAAATTTTGACTACAAGAGTTTTACCCAGTACTAGAGATTTGTATCATTCATAGATAACTGTTCATATCATAAAGAGCGTAGTTTTCAAATTAAGCTGCTATACTATACTACACTATACTATACAATGGGATAATATAAGTCCACAAGTTGTGATGAACCATAAAAAAACTGTATTGTATAACATTTGCATATTGCATTTGGAAAAAAATATTCCCAACATTAATGAAGGTGATGAGGTTTGAGCATTACAGAAAAACCTAATTCATTGTAAGTTACTGAATGTGCCTGTAGGGCACCTTTGAAATTCCTTCATTGGTGACTAATTCAGTGCTTAACGCTCTGAAACATAAAAATAATTTAAATGATATTTGTAAATTTTATTTTCTGCGTCGCTTTAAATGTACTGTACCATCTAAAGTGTAACTAGTCAATTCTGTTTAGGGAAACAATTACTGTTCGTTGTGAAAATTGCATGGACACATAAATTTCTTAAAGTAACTGAATTGAAAAATTTTCTTTAGTAAGATGACATATAAGGTACTTACACCAGACTAAAACACCTTGAACAAATTTACATTAATTCATTTACACATAATTGCAGTTTTGTATGTTTTTGCATCATTTCCATTTATTATTACAGGTGAACTGTCAAGTCACTATGCTGGTAGAGCTCATGTACCCTTGTCAGCTGGCCTCAATGAAACCTTGCAGTTGTGGATGTCTTGTCGAGCAACTCGCACTCTTATTGATATTACCACTCAGTGCCTTTCTTGTCTTATGCATTCGGACACAGAGTCTTGTATTAATGCTCTGTTAGGTAAGTTGCTTACTACTGGAGACAAGTGTCAGTTACTTAAACATTTTGATTATGGTAAATTTAAACATATTTTATTTGAAATCACACCTTTATGTTCATAGAGTGAAATCATTGTTTGAGGTACATGTGAGGGACTAGATCTGTACACCAAATTGCTGGAAACTGTGAATGGAGGAACTTACATAAATTGGTTGGGAGTACAGGAATGAAACTCAGAAGGATGGGTAGCATTTTCATTACATTTTTAAAGGACTGAACCTAGGAAAAGGCAGTGTGTAGGGAGGAGAGGTGCTGTTGGTGTTGTACTGTCTCTGTAAAATGTTAACTATGCAGTTTCTTTAAAAATTGACTTTATGTGGTTTATTTGGTTAATGTAATGTAAAATAGATTGCATTTGTATTGTGGGATATATTCATATTAAATGTTTTGAAATTTTATGACTGAATTTCTAGAGGACCTCTTTTTCTAGTAATATGAGCATGCCATCTCTCCACCCCCCTTTACTCCCCCCCCACAGACATAGACAGACACATACACACACACACATATGCATGCACCTGCACCATCTTTAACCTCCCCCCCCCCATTACAAGAACAGATGACTCCCTTTCACAGTCTTTAGTTTGTAGGAAAATGCCCATATGGAACACATGCTAGATTATAGCCCACCCCTACCCCTCACACAATTTTTCAGCCAGTGAATTATGGAAATGTCTTATATTTGGTCAAATGTGGTGTAAAGCTGCATGAAGCAGTGTTGAATGTGAGAAACTCTGATTGCTCAGCTTGTTTAGAAATTTTTTGTCTGCAGTGAAGCACACAGGTTTATTACTGTATCAAGAATACATCACTGGTCCCTATACTGTGGACAGTGATTGCAATGCAGGGTTCTTTGTTACAATTACATGATATATGCTTAGGTTGTGGGTGGGGGAGACAGTCTCCAGACATAAAGGGTAGTTGCACACACAATCAAACACCAATACAGCACCACCCTCACCTAGGCCCATGGAAGTCTGTGAACAGAAATTCCCTATTGTAGTAGAATACCATTAATCTTGCACCCATGGGACCAGACAGGTATTGGATTAGTGGGGTATTCTAGATTATTGGATGGTATCTATACTGACCCAAGTTTTTACAGGTAGTTGTTTGTTACTGCTCCCATAATAGAGCTGCACAACTAGTTGGAGGCATATTCCATTGGTATAGCTCTGTCATATGCTGGTTCAGGGTCATCAGACCCCTCTTATGTTTTCTGGAGTCTTCAGAGCTGAAAAATTTGATGGAGTGACAAGGGGTCAGGAGATAACAATGATGGTTGGGGTACCAACACTGTTGGAGGCATTTATGAAATGGTCCCTGAGATCTTCCTGTTTCAATGATGAAGCTTTTTTCTGGTAAAGCATATTGAGGATTATGTGAAGATTTATTTCTTAAAGTGCTGAACTGTCAGGAGTGCCAGATTAAAGGAATTTAGTTCACACAGAATGTCGACTTACCTCCATGTCTGATATACTGCAACCCTTTACCACAAACTGTGGCACTGTATTGGGGTTTGACTTTGTGTTGAACAAGCAGTCATATGCGGTTAACATTGGGCAGGGAGGCTTACAGCTTCTCATTGTAAGCCTCCAGTATATTATAAAATGTTACATAGGGTCTGGGGCTTGAATGGATCATTTTGAACTGTCTAAGCACTGGAAAATGGATGTATGTGAAATGGTTAATAGTTCTTAAACATTCAAACCCACATTCTCTGTAGCTTGCCCATTTTGTCAAGATGAATGTCTTAGGTGTACAACTTCGTAATGAAGTTTTTGGCAGTTAACCACCCTCTCTTGGTGGAAAATGACAGAAGTACCTCCATGGTGTGTAGAACATGGTATAGCAAATTGTCACCCAACTGACAGAGTAATACAAGTACTGCAATTCCTAGCAGTGGGGCATGATCATATATGTCACAGTTTTGCAGTTTTCCATGTCACTGTGTTAATATGACAATGGAAGGAGGAAATGTGAGAATATTTAGTGCTTGGATGGAAGGCTATTTGATTCTGCTATTTAATGTTCTTCTTTGATGTAGTAAACATTTGTAATAGCTTTTTAATCAATGTTTTGCTAGGCTTCTTGTTTAGTTGTCATACATTTTAGTCTGTGATCATGGTTTTTATTGACAGAGGTGACAATATTGCATGTTACTGACAGTATGCTGGTGGAAAGTCAGCAGTTTGGATCTTAACAATTGCAGTCACTTTGCTGTATTCTTTGACATTATTCTTGGCTTTGGTCAGACAGTTGACATTTTGTTCCTAGTGTGTAGAAATTGTGTAGTTCACTGTTATTGGTATTATGAGATTTGAAGTATGGCAAACAAAATTATTGAATTTTTTTTCATTTTGTAATGAATTTTCAGATACAAGTGTGGCACATAGCCCGCATTTTGATTGGGTAGTAGCTCATGTGGGTAGCTGCTTCCCACATACTGTTATCACTCGAGTTCTTTCATGTGGGTTGAAAGATTTCAGTCAACATGGTTCTGCAGATCATAGTGTGAAGGTACTGTATTGTAGGAAACAGGAAGATGTAGTAATCTTTATGGGTCATGTTTTGCTCTGTTGTGGCAGTATCCCTTTGTTCTAGTGGATGTGCATTGGAGTATTACTGCATTAAAATATCACTTTACTTTGAGCCAGCCAATAGCAGCTGTGAAGTTTTAATTTCTTCAACTGCAGTATTCATATTTCCTTTATGCTTTCTTCCTGGGCTTGTTTAGAAATATTGCTTCTGGGAGGGTGGCATTCTTTGCCTTATATGAAAAGGTTCCCGTCATGTCTTGTCTGTGTGATGATTCTATAAGTATTCTGTTTATACTTGTTCAAGATCTTGCCATCTCTGAGATGGCAGTATGTGGATTAAAAAAAAAAAAAAAAGACCACATTAAATAAATGGGGTAGTGTGCAGAGTATAGTGACAGTACTGTGGACCTGATGGTGGAGGAATCGTGGTTTGTTTCTCGGCAGGATCAAGACACTTTTCTCTTCTCCAAGGCATCCAGATTGGCTGTGGGCCCACAGTCTTTAATTGGAAGCATACAGGATTCCTGGGGGTAAAGTGGTATGAGTGTAAATTTGACTACTCCCCTCTATCTTATGCTCAGATTAATGCGTGGACCTGTACCTCTACTCCCCAGTGTGGCTTCATGGTGTGGTGTTGGTTAAGCACTCAGATGTCTTTGCCTTTCTTCTCACATTTCTCTAATTTGAGAGTGGAGGAAGGGGGGGGGGGGTGGTATGGAACATTGAGGTAATGCAGTAAGTCACTGTTAGAAATTTCAAACACATACGGTGATGTGTTTAGTCTTGTTTTACTGTTACATATGTTGTTCACAGAAGAATATATTTCTCCCTGTCATAATGTTGCAGATTTTGAGAAGTGCAGTATGATGTAGTTATTGAGCAGGAACAAATTTTGGAGCATGGCTCTGATGAATTATTCTCTTCTGACAGTGGAGTTAAGATTGATGAAGAAACTGTAGCATTGGGTGGTAACAATGATGCAAGAAAAAACCAAGATGGCATTTGGTGAAGACCATACCATTCTTGGAATTCTTGTGGTGTCAGCCATTTCATTGGAGGTCTCAGTGGACTGAAGATAAAAGTGGCACACCGTGTGAACAAAAATTCTACAATTACAATCTTTCCGTTGTCCATATGGAAGTGATCTGTTAGTTGTAGAAACTAATAAAAGTCATATTCAGTATTCAGACACTCTTGACATTGGTGATGCATGCGTATGTCCTGGTGATGTGACTGCATAGGAAATGTACCTGTTTGGCTTCATCAGTTTGCTGATAGGTTCTTTGCACATTTTTTACATGAAATGAACTACCTGTCCTATCATACATAATGTTTCGGAGTCAGTTATAATAATGAATCTGGCAATGTGATGGTGTGACTAGTGTTTTGCATGTCAGAGATCCAGGTTGAACTCAGTTCACAGACAAAAATTTATCAAGATTTTTCTCATACTTTTCAGGAATAAATTTGATAGTACCTTAAAGTAGGACATAGCCATGTCCTCTCCAATACTTGTAAATTCATACTTACCCTGTCATTTCATACTTATAACCTGTGAAGGTGAGAATCTATTATCAAGTAAATAAACCCAATCAATTAATAAACCTATTAGTTACTAAGATTGAGAACTTTATGACTGAATTTTCAGGCACCAAAACTTAATTCGGTTGTTGGTATACTTGGACATCTGGCAGGAAGCCATTTTGCAGATATACGGTCAGCCCTTCTTGAACTCTTCCAGGTATGTAAACACTGTGACATGTCATTCTGTGGTGTGCACAAAGATTGTGAAATAAGCTTGTTATAGAAAGAATGCTGGAAAGTAAAGCAGTAATGAGGGTAAAAATTTGAATGAAATGACGTGTGATAATTGCTACTAAGTCTTTCGATAATGATATGCTATTAATGTACACAGTGGAGTTTAGAGCCTGATCACCTTGATGCAGATGGAGAAAGTGTTGAACGCTCAGCAACAGTTCCATTTTTGCTCCAGTTGGCTTCGCTGTCACCAACGTTACTGCGTGCTTTAACAGCTGATGTGCTTCACACTTGTAAGTTTTTTTTTATTTAATTGATCTATTTGTTTGATTGACATCTAGTTTCTTTGCAGTGTGTCATGTTACCACAGTTGTATTATGGAGGATTCAGGTCTTCAGGGATGTGATGCTGTGTTGCTGGGCTAGTGTTTCCTGATGTTTCAAAGGAAAATAGTGCCTTCATCTGCAAGAGTTACAAGGTCCAAGAAGAATAAGATCCTCAACCATGGAAGGTGAAGGCACTTTGTTTCTTTGAATGTCAGGAACCAGTAACCAAAGATACATCACATCCCAGAAGATCCAAAACTTCAACTTGTTTCTAGTCATTTATTCATAACGGTTAGGATTGATTCTTATGTACTGAATTGGCTGAGGTTTATTTGTTGCTTACCTTGGTCCTTCGTTCTTTAAATAGATTGTGTCCCACAATATTTCCAGAACACCATTCATCTTCATCTTGCAGCTTGGCTATATATAGCCTGAATAGTTGAAAAAACATCATCAAATGTTGCAAGATTTGAATCAGTGCAAAATATATAGAGTATCTGAAAATTCTAGCTGACCTCTGGACGTTATATGTGGTCTGAAAAATAATGTAACTTACGTTTTTGTGACGCAGGTGTCAGGACTGGTACGTTTGTATGTACTGGGTCATGTGACAGTAAGACTCACCAGTTCTGTGTCAAACATGTAGGATATACTTTGTTTTTGGTTGTGGAAGGATTGTGTCGATACACTGTTTAATTTATATTATGATCTTCTGGGTTATGTCTCTGTGCACACTTGAAATTAAGTCCACTGTTGTGAAAATGTCTTATCTCATATAGCGTTTTATTTGTTTGTCAGATACTAGGGTGATAAATTCTAAGAACAAAAAAATTAGCATTATAATTTTTGAGAAACTGGTAAAGGAGTGTCAGTGACTTCCAAAAAAGATTATGGCTGCATGTGAGAAGGAGTTATGAGTAGACTGTCAGAATGGAAAATGTGACAGAGATCTTGCTCCAGGTAGCCTCAAAAACTGATCCAATATTGTTACCCCTTGTATAGGGTGATTCAAATGGAATGCCCAGTTTGTTTTTGTCTGTAATTCTTGAAAAAATTATCAGAAGCAGATGGAACTTGCTGCAAAAGCATTGCCTGTTCATGTCAGAATTGTGGCCTCAACAGGTGGTGCTGAGTGGCACATGTTTTCACCATGTGAGTTTTTGCTTCACTGCAAGACAGTCCTTTGAAAGAACCTGTGGCCCTCCAATCTCCAGACTTGTCATCTCCATATTTCTTTCTTTGGGGCTGCCCGGAGGAGAGAGTGTACAAGTACAAACCTCACAATGTAGAAGTCTTGAAAAACAAATTCGGCTGGTGCTCGCCAACATTGAGAGTGATGTTCTGCAGCAAATGGTGGACAACATTGAACATAATGTTCAGCTGTGTCTATAATGGAGGGCGGCAGCCATTTTCAACACATGATGTAAAGTCATCCGATTCCACATGAATTCATGTATGTGTCATCATAGTTCCATTTCACTCTGTGCATGTGTTACAAAATTATAGGCCTCAATGACGCAGGCATTTTATATGAATCATCCATTATCATCACTGTTTCTGCTTGTAATAACTTTCTGAAAAATATAAAATAGTCTGATATAATAGTAAGATAATTCTAGAGTTTTAACCTGTAATATTGGCATTTTAATATTATTTTACCTTCTAATTAATTTCAATTTTAATTGTAGCCATAACTTAAATGCATTGCATGTACAATGGTTTGTGAAAAGACTAAAGAGATTGTGCCTGAGGATAGTGTGATGGTGTCAAAACATGTGACAATGAAAAAGTGATGAAGTGTTTACCCACTACCATGTACGACTGAAGCTGCCATTAGTTATTATTGTCCTGTATATATCTAGGGCTTACAAGTGATCTTTTCATTGAAGTCCATATCCCTACAACATTTTGGAGGATGCTTGATTTTTATTGGGAGGAGCTGTTATACTCCCCATCAAGCCTCCAGCTGGAAGGCCACTCCTTATCTACCATCTCCAGCAGATTGTTAACAGCATTCACAACTACCCTGCAATTGTAAAGGCTGTCTTCTCCATTTTCTCATTAAGATCTATAGCTTTCACTTGCGGTCTTCTGTTATGTAGTGAGTATTTTATAATATACAGAAAAAATAATATGTGCACTTGTAAGGCATGGATACTTAAAACTGGAGTACACCCTTGAACTCCTGTTTTAGATATATGTTACTGTATCAGGCCTGCTCAGCCTTTTGTTTTGTGTGGGAAACTTTGACAAAATTTGGTCTGCTTGCAGGCAACATGGAATCCATTACACAGAATGAAGAATGAATATGTATGTATATAATTACATGCATAATTTTAACTGTGTATTAATTTGTATGCCATATGCAGTAAAAATATACTAATAATAATAATAGGAAACATTTATTTAGAAATGGAATTTACAACCTAGGCTAGGGAATCACTATTTTTAGCAAATTTTTACAAAATGAATTAGTAATTTAATGTATGTTTTCCATAAATATATAGCTTGTAAGTGTTCAAAATTGCTTTAGAGTTCTGCCTTGACTTTGTCTGGGAACAGGTTACAAGATATGTTCCCCATGTCAGACATCTCCCTAGGCTACAAAACTGTCTCATGTTGCCTGCGAGCTACATGTTTGCTAGGCCTGTATTGTATACACCATTGTCTCTTACATGTTTCTGTAGTGACTCCCAGCATGTTACCAAAACTGGCTGCATTGGCCCCCAGTTGGTGTGAGTACTTTGGTGGCAATCAAGCACTGGAAGATCTGATAGTCCATCTAGCTCTAGGCTGTGAGCAAGGGGGAACACAGATACTGAAGTTCCTATTGGATGCAGCTTCCCCACTGGATTGTTCAGTTATTGCAGCACCTAATTCTGCAACCAGTGCATCTATAAAGGATACCAGCAGGGAAATACTGGGTAATAACTTCTGGAAGGAATGTTGTATTATTTTTGTCTGTATCAACTGTATTAAATTATATGTACTAATGTGTTTGTTAGTCAGTATTATAAAATGTTTTCACCTTTATATGCTATCTTGAGACCCCTTTGACGCACACCTGCACACCCACATGCAAACAGATTTGAAGGGCTGTTTATTTGACATATGCATTAGATTGTTTCCACATGGAGTGGGGTGATTATAGAAGCATTTTACTTTTGTTGGTGTTAGGCAAGATATTTTTCAACATAATGGCTGGTAGAATAAGATCCTGAACAATAAACAAAGTTTTATCAAATTTACAGAGAGGATTTGTACAATGTAGGAAGCATATGATGATGTCAAATTTTGTGTGAAATATGGTGTTGATGAAGTGCAAGATTCGGTTGATCAAAGAAAAGGTGTTCAGACAGGGCTGCATTTTGTGCCGTTATTTATATAACATTTTTGTAGATGCTATTAATTTTATTGGTGTAGAGATGTGCTTGCACAAATGATTGAAAATATGTTGATGGCTGGTTTGTCATTTGCAGATGATCTGGCTCTTGGATTATTTACATTTAATATTGCCAAAAGGAATTGAACTGGTGGTAAAATATTATAGTGTATGAGGTAGTAGTTTTTAAGCAAGAAGGAAAGAAAATTGAAGAAGACCGAGAGTTGGTTTATGTATGAACCAAAAGAGAAGTAGTAAATTGAATTTCTTATTTTGGTGTAACCTTAGAAAGTGTGGAACGGTGGAATAAACTTATTTAAACAGTCACGTCTACAGAAAGTGAACACTTGAGCTGCATTTGAAATAGTACTGCAACAGTTTCTCTGATTTGATTTGAATTTTGATGTTGAAATCACTTATTACTTTTTTTGTTGTATCTGATAGTTCTTCATGAAGTTTACTTTCCCCTCTTTTGCCTAATGTAACTGAAGTGTTATATTGAATGCAGCATTATTTACATCGTTTTCAGTGTGTCACATGTTCAGGTGATGCTTAAGAAGTACTGGATACTGCCTCTGTATAGCCCAGTGCATTGATTATCTAGTTGAATTCCATGAGATTTTTTATGTAGAAGGCTTTTACTGAAACTCTATGAAGGTGAATAAAAATGCAGATTATGCCTTTAGATTTTATCTCAGTTGTATAGTAATTAATTTTGTTAATGTTTTCAGAGTTACTGCTTCAAGAAATAGATCACCTGCTTCGTTCCACAGGGTCTGGGACTGGTACTATTTCACTTTTATGTTCCATCAAACAGGAAATGACCATGATTCAGCCACTTTTATTGAGTGGAGACTCTTTGCGTGTTCAGACAGCTGTGAGGCTCATAGGTAAGATATGCATCTGCACCTGTGCACACGTCCATTTTTGTCACATCACTGATTACTTGAGTGCTTGAAAGAAATCTCCCTTTCTGTAAAGTGGCTGCTTTTACTGTTTCAGCAGATCCAACCAACATCCATAATTTTATAAAAGTACTGAAAGTGACAATTTGATGATAATGTATTTAAATTATTTCCTGTGTTTAGGGTACGTGAAACTTCTAGCTTATTAAATTTTCTTGGAATGAATTCTGAAATAACTTCACATTTTTCATTGCAGTTACAACTTCATGTTGAGGAATTGATTAGTGTAGATCCACAATAAGTCAACTATAAAATCAAATACCAGCATATGTTTATCTTGATGTACATTATATGTAAAAAATGAACTACTAACCTCAAACTGATCGATAGCCTGATTGTTTCGCATGAAACATCAATTCGTCTATGGAGAGCTCTGCTAACTGACGTGACTGCAGAATCAGGAAGCTGCTGGATTGAAACCGATTGATTGTGTGCTATCAGTAATGGAAGGATTAGTGTCAAATGTTGCTACATAATTTTAATTCATGTATATAAATTTAGGACTACCAATAAGACTGTTCTTCCATTACACATTCTTATCTCTCAGAACCCTTGAAAACCCTTTGCGGAACCCAGTTTGAGAAACGCTGGTGTAGATGTTATGGATATGGATGAAGGATATATTATATCTTGTAATTTTGGAAACATGATTTCTTTGTATGTGTTACTGCTTTATTTTTACAGGGAATTTAATAGGGAATAGTACAAAAACATACAGTTTATTTGTAATAACATTTTTTGTGGATGAGTTTTCTTTGTATCGTATACAAAGGTGAGACTGTGTGAACTGGGTTGATTGTGATAAGTGTCATGAATTCACACTGTCAGTGTGGCACCACACAACGTTTCTAATTTACGTTCTGTGAAATGTTTTTAGGGTTGTTGGGTTTTCATAGTACAGCAGTACTAGTTAGTTCAGCTGCATTCCTGTTGCAGAGAGCTTCCACTGACAAACATTTGGTAGCATTAGTGAGGCTTGTAACTGGAGGAAATGGTGTTGGTACTTCTGCACCACAGTTGGAACAGGTAAATTGAGGTAAATAAAGATACAGACATGCGTGCACGCACGCACGCACGCACACACACACACACACACACATATATATATATATATATATATTCTGGAACTGCCGATTATTTATGGCCATATGAAACCTGAGAAGTTGTGTAACATATTTTTCATATTCATATCAGTTCAGTGGTAGTGTGGATGCTATTTCTGAGGGATGTAGATGTAGACTGTTTTCATTGTTCAACTTTTCTGTCTCCATCATCAAGGTATACATAGGATCCTTGTAGAAGTGTTGGTACCTAACCAACATAATAGTGTTAAGAAACTGCACTAACAGTTTCTTTAAGTGCTGCATTGTCTTTGCCTTCTTACACCAGAAGTTGCTGAAGGTGCTGTTATGGGATTCCCAGCAAACAGGCAAAGCAAGAAATTCTTAATGTGCAGGCCTATATGACCATGAAGTGACATGCTTGAACTATTGTTTGGTTGCTTTCTAGGAGAATGGCTGCTTTTACAAGACTGGCTATTTGGCTCAAGCTTTAGAGCAAGCAATGATGAGCAATGATGGTTATGCTGTAGTGGATGAGGGAACAACTCAGCCACCACCTCAGCAGCTTTGGTACAATGTTGCCCACCTCTTAAGGTACGGTCAGTTGCTGCTGTTTGCAGCACAGTGTTAAGTTGGAAATGAACAGGTAATTGCAACCTTTTGAATGGCATAAAATAAGCTTGTTTCATCTATGTGTAATGCTCTTTATCAATCCATACATTGTACATTAAGTGAACGTTGCTAAGTCAGGGAGTTTTCACATCTGACTTTTGTCATCCAGTTTTCCGAAAGAATCAGCAACACATTTCAGTTACTTATTTTAAATTTTTGATCTGTGAACAACCCACAGCCTGAAAACAATTGCACTTGATTGCAGGGTGCTCAATGGAGTATGATTATGTTTTCAGTACTTTGATGATGAAGTACTAACAAACATTTGTAAGATCTCATATTGAATTATTCTGTATTGAGACCCAGTATTGGTTCATGTCTTAATCTCATATTAAATGTTTCAACCTTTAATTTGAAGCTGTAATTATTAATAATTAATTTTGACTTTGATTTTTATAATGACATTTTAACTTTGGAAGGTGAGTCTTATTAATTGCACTGATAAGAGTAGTATAATAAGAATTAAAACTTTCAATAATGGATCCACTGTGGCATAACTAAAATTAAACTAAGCCTGTGTTTTGCTCATAGTGCAGTGTAAAAACTGGTAGAAAATGTGTAATAGTGTATTTGTGGATACTGTCATGAGGGTGATCTCTTCAGGATCGAGACATGTAGTGATAGTGTAATGCATTTTCATGTTTGATAAGGTTTTATGAATAAATATTGTGACTTGAGGTGTTTATTGCCTCCTTTATAGAACATTTTATTAGGGCTGGAGTTACCTTTGTGTTACTCATCCCATTGTGCATTTATAGATGAACAGTAACAACAGTTGAGCACAACTAGTATATTTATTTTAAAAAACCTTAGCTGCATGTTTCAGCTTTTCACATGGTGATTATCGGGCTGTATAGTAATCCAGTCGAGTATACAACATGTACGAAATCAAATCAAGTCAATTGTGAGTTCCTTCTTGTTACAGATTTCATAGCCATGAAATATTAAAATTTCATTTTCTGTTATATGTTTGAGGCAATAGCTTAAAATATAGCTGTGTGCCTTGTTAGGTAGGCCATTAACCAAATTTTAAGTTGTCACAGCAACCCAGTAATAGACGGTTTAATTTTAATGTATCATGGCTGTGAAAGTTTGAACAAGTGAAGCTTGTACTTGATTTTATTTCATTTTACACATTTTTATATTGGATCTTTGAATTACTGTAAAGCATGATGATGACTTAAATGAAAAATTATTACAGTGTACCTGAGGTTTTTAAAAGAAATATATTAGTTATTCTCGACTGTTGTTGTTACTGTACGAGACTGGAATTAGGTGTGAACTGAATATCCAATTTAAGTTGCCTCCGATTGTAGCATCACTCAATTCAGTGTAAGTTTCCCCATATTTATGACAATGATAGAACTTTGTGATGGTGAAGAATGCCTGCCTGTTGTCATGGTGTGGAATGCACATGAAACTGAGTGCTGTGTGTAGTTGTCTTCATCCTAATATTAGGGACGTGGAATATTTTTTCTTGATTATGTTCACCATTGTTGAGGCCAACATATTTGAGCACAAAGTAATTGGGATGCATTAGCCACACCATTCCAGAATATTTTCCTTTAATGTACTAAGCATTTAAAGAGCCTTATCCCCTACTAGCCTAATTTTAATGCCCTCTGTTGTGATGAGTTATGCACATGTTTGGATAAACTAATACCTCTTTTAAGAATACATATATATATATATATATATATATATATATATATATATATATGTTTAAAATAAAGCTCATTATTTATAATAGTTTTATCTGCCACTTGAAACTACAGCTGAAGTGATTTTTCTGTATCATTTTTTATAA
>Ga0123354_10004949_pt1 | contig 19136 bp, 15 predicted proteins | sample TergutLab28metaG_2_FD_97872 | JGI IMG/M metagenome (GOLD analysis project Ga0123354, IMG submission 97872) | Labiotermes labralis P4 segment gut microbial communities from Petit-Saut dam, French Guiana - Lab288 P4 | ecosystem: Host-associated > Arthropoda: Insects > Digestive system > Gut ...
ACCCGTGCGCCGCTCTACTCAGAGACCGAAGTCCCCTTTCTCGCACGACTTGCATGTGTTAAGCACGTCGCCAGCGTTCAATCTGAGCCAGGATCAAACTCTCCAGTTTGAAATCCTTTGTCTGCTGAAACCCATTGATCGCTCAATGGGCGTGGCTATTTTCAGAATCACCCGACTCGCTATTTAATTGTCAAAGACCCACTCCGCGGCGCTCGTGAACAGACGTCCCCGTCCGCCGCGCGAAGACGGGTATTTAGGCATGTGACAAACAAACGTCAACACCTTTTTGCGAAAACACGCAAAAACTTCGGACTAAAACTCCAAGTGCTTGTATGTCCTGGGGAAAGCGATCACGTCCCGGATGTTGGTCGCCCCTGTGGCCAGCATCACCAGCCGCTCAAACCCCATGCCGAACCCGGCGTGCGGGGCCGTGCCGAAGCGGCGCGTGTCCAGATACCACTGGTAGCACTCCATGTTAAGGCCCATCTCCGTAACGCGCGCTTCGAGCCTGTCCAGGCGCTCCTCGCGGGCGCTGCCGCCCACGATCTCGCCGATGCGCGGAACCAGAACATCCATGGCCGCGACGGTTAGGCCGTCGTCGTTCTGGCGCATGTAGAAGGCTTTGATATTCTTGGGATAATCATACACGATGACCGGCTTTTTAAAGTGCTCTTCGGCCAGATAGCGTTCGTGCTCGGTCTGGATGTCCTTGCCGAACACGGCCTCGTACTCGAACGTTTTGGGCGCGCGGCGCAGTATCTCCACGGCCTCGCCGTACGGGATGCGCAGAAAGGGCTCGGACGCGAGCTTTGAAAGCGTGGTCATAAGCGAAGTATCCACCCACTTGGCGAAGAGTTCCAGGTCGTCCGGCCGGTGGTCCATCACGTCTTGGATGCAGTACTTGAGCAGGTCCTCGGCCAGGTCCATGTTGTCGGCCAGGTCCGCGAAGGCCGATTCCGGCTCCACCATCCAGAACTCGGCCGTGTGCCGGGCCGTGTCCGAGGGCTCGGCCCGAAACGTCGGCCCGAACGAATACACGTCGCCCAGGGCCAGCGCGAACGGCTCCAAGGAAAGCTGGCCGGACACCGTGAGAAAAGCCTCTTTGCCGAAAAAGTCCGCCTTCATGCCTTCAGGTCCCAGCGGGCCGGGGCTAAGCGCCGTGACCCTAAACATCTCGCCCGCTCCCTCGCAGTCGGAGGCCGTGAGAATGGGCGCGTGGATGCAAAAAAAGCCGCGCTCCTGGAAGAACCGGTGGATCGCCTGGGCCAGTTGGGCGCGTATCCGAAACATCGCCGAATACTTGTTGGTGCGCGGCCGCAGATGGGCGATGGAGCGCAAAAACTCATCCGAGTGGCGCTTTTTCTGCAGCGGGAAGGTCTCCTGATCGGCCGCGCCGAGAAGCTCCACGCCGCTTGCTTTGATCTCCCAGGCCTGGCCCTTGCCCGGCGAGGCGACAAGCGCGCCTGTAACAGCCACGGACGCGCCCGTGCCGATGTCTCCCAGCCGGTCGAATCCCTTGGCGGAGGCCTCCACCACGGCTTGGATATTGGCCAGACACGAGCCGTCGTTAATCTCCAAAAAGGAGAAGTCCTTGGCGTCGCGGCGGGTGCGTACCCAGCCCTTCACCAGAACCTGTTCCATGGGCGCGGAGGCGCTGAGCAACATGGCGATTTTTGTGCGTTTCATGGGGCCTGGATACCCGCGAACAAGGCTTGCGGCAAGCCTTGTCTCGATTGCCGCTGTGCGGTAGGAGCTTTCGCGACAACTTGATAAAGGAATACCAATGGGATTTTTCTCCAAACTTCCCGCATGGCTTGGCGGTCAGAAGCCGGACGCGGCTCCCTCGCAAATCCCGGCGCCTGATCCCGCTTCCGGGCAGTGGCAAAACGAACTGACGCTCTTACTGCGTCAGGCCGAACCCAAGCTCTCGGCCTGGCTCTCCATCATCCTCGAGGGCGTTACCAAGCCCGGCCCGGAACTCTGGCGGCGTCTGCGGTTTCTCTTTGAGTCCCTTGAGGCTCCCGCCGCCGAGGCGGACGCCTTCCTCACCGGCTTTGAAAAATGGCTCGCCGTCATGGGGTACGAGGAGATCGAAGAGTTCCGCTCCGAGCTGCAATACCGCCTGGCCCTGGCCCTGGAACTCGAAGACGAGGAGGACGAACGCTCCCGGCTTTTCATCAAGCTCTCGGCGGGCCTGGCCAAGACCCGCGAACAAATCGCCCTGCGCATTGACAGCCTTCTCACCTCCCACGCCCAAATGGATGACGGCTTCTGGGAGGAGCTGGAAGAGATCCTCATCATGGCCGACGTGGGCTTCGAGCCGGCCGGAAAGCTCCTGGCCGAGCTCAAGGCCCAGGCCCGCAAGGCCGGCGTCACCGATCCCTCCGGGTTTAAAGACGTCCTGCGCGAGGAACTGGCCCGCATCTTTCGCACCCCAAAGACCATAAAGGCCATAAATCCGCCCGAAGTCGTGATGATGGTGGGGGTCAACGGCGTGGGCAAAACCACCACCATCGCCAAGCTGGCGTACCGGGCGCAGATGCAGGGCCGCAAAGTTCTCATCGCCGCCGGGGACACCTTCCGGGCCGCCGCCATCGAGCAGCTTCAGGTCTGGGCCGCGCGCGCGGGAGCCGGTTTCTTCTCCAAAGGCGAGGGCGCGGACCCGGCCGCCGTGGCCTTCGAGGCCATGGAACGCTGCCTGGCCGAGGGCTGCGATCTGCTTCTGCTGGACACTGCGGGACGTCTGCACACCAAGGCCAACCTTATGGAGGAGCTGAAAAAAATCGAGCGGGTGCTCGGCAAAAAACACCCCGGGGCCCCGCACCGCACCATCCTGGTGGTGGACGCCACCACCGGCCAGAACGCCCTCTCCCAGACCAAGCTCTTCAACGAGGCCGTGGGAGTGGACGAAATCGTGCTCACCAAGCTCGACGGCACGGCCAAGGGCGGCGTTGTCGTGGGCATCGCCCTGGAACACGCCATCCCCATCACCTTCGTGGGCCTTGGCGAAAAGATGGAAGACCTGCGCCCCTTCTCAGGCGAGGACTTCGCCAAAGCCCTTCTCGCCTAGCCGTCTCTTTTGTGCTAACAGGCGGGGCAAATGCACGCCTCCGATCTCATCCGGTACACGCCCCTGGCCTCGGCCGGGCGCTTCGCCCATATTGTGGCCGTGCTTGCCAGGCACGGCTTCGGCGAACTCCTGGAGCGCCTGGGGCTAAGGCGCAGACCCTTTTTCCGCCGCAAGGCCGCCCGGGAGAGGGCCGCCTTGCCCCTGTGGGTGAAGCTGCGCCAGGTCATCGAGGAGCTTGGCCCGACGGCCGTCAAGATCGGCCAGATTCTCTCCATGCGCCCGGACATGATCCCGCCGGAACTGGCCGAGGAACTCCGGGGGCTCCAGGAGAACGTCTCCCCCACCGCCTTTGAGGTGATCGAAAAGACGCTGCACGAGGCGTTCGGACGCCCGCTGGAAGAGATTTTTTCCGAGTTCGAGCGTGAGCCCGTGGCCACGGCGTCGCTCTCGCAGGTGCACCGGGCCAGGCGCGCGGACGACGGCCGGGTTGTGGCCGTAAAGGTCCGTCTGCCGGGCGTGGTGGACACGGTTCTGGCGGATTTGGACATAGCGGCGTTTTTCGCGGCGCAACTGGAAGAGCGTTTTCCGTCGCTCCACCGGATCAGGCCGCGCGAGGCGGTGCGGGCGCTGCGCAAGGACGTGCTGCGCGAGTTGGACTTCTCCAACGAGGCCGTGAACCTGTACCTCTTTAACGAGATGTTCGCGGACGAGCCCTGCATCTTCGCTCCGGGCGTACATGGCGATCTGGTCCGCGAGGACGTTTTGGTGATGGACTTTGTGGAGGGCGTGCGCCTGGACGCCTTCCAGGCGGACGCCGCCACGCGCGAACGGCTGGCCACGCAGGGACTCAAAGCCGCGGTGCGCCAGATTATGGAGGAGGGATTTTTCCACGCCGATCCCCATCTGGGGAACCTGCGCGTGGTGGACGGCGCGCGCCTGTGCTACCTGGACCTGGGCCTGTGCGGGCGGCTCACCCCCGCGCTCAGGTCCGGCATCATTGATCTGCTGATCGCCGTGGGGAAAACGGACGCGGCCAAGGCCGCACGGGTCCTCCTGGATATCTCGCTCGGCTGCCCGCCGGACCTGGACGCCCAAAGCCTTGAGGCCGATCTCTCCTTCGCCGTGCAAAAAATCCGCGTGCCCTTCCGGGAGGGCTCGTTCGGCAGACTCATGCTGGAAGTGGTCACGCTCTGCCACGAGCACGGCATACGCCTGCGCCCGGAGTTCATCCTTGTGGCGCGGGCGCTTTTGGCCACGGAATCGGCGGGAAAAACCCTGGCCCCAAGCCTCGACGTTTTGGCCAACGTCTCGGAGTTGGCCCGCGGATTTATGCTTCGCCGCTTGGCTCCGGGCCTCTCGGACAAGCCCCTCTTCGGCGATCTGGCGGACGTGGCGCGCGCCGCCGCCCGTATTCCCGTCCAGGTTTCGGACGCCATGCGAAAGCTCAATGCGGGGGAACTGGCCCTGGAGTTCAAGCATCAGGACTACGGCGCTTTCACGCCGAATCTGCGGCGCGTCGGCAACCGCCTGGGAGGCGCGCTGGTGACAGCCGCGCTGGCCATAGGCTCGGCCGTGGTCTATGCCTCGAACCTCGGCCCCAGGCTGTGGGATATGCCCGCGCTGGGGCTTGCCGGGTTCGCCGTTTCCGGGTTTTTGGGGCTCTACCTGACGTTCAAGATGTTCAGGAGCACGTAGCCTACCACGTCAGCGCGTTCGATTCCAAGCAGTGCTTCGTCCCTTCGCCGCAGGGGGGGACAATGTAGTCACCGTCGAAACAGGCCAGGCAGTAGCGGGGATCGAGCCTGTCCGCGCCAACGGATTCGAGCAAGCCTTCAATGGAAAGATAGTGCAGACTGTCCAGGCCGATATAGCGGGCGATGTCCTCCACCGAATGGTTGGCCGCGATGAGCTCCCCTTTGGAAGAGAAATCAATGCCGTAGAAGCACGGAAACTTGATGGGCGGGCAGCTGACGCGCATGTGGATTTCCTGCGCGCCGAGCTCCCGGAGCTTTTTGATGCGGGTGCGGATGGTCGTGCCGCGCACGATGGAGTCCTCAACGATGAGGATGCGTTTGCCCCGTATCATGGAGTGCACGGGGTTTAACTTCACGCGCACGGAGAAGTCCCGCATGGACTGCGAGGGCTGGATGAACGTGCGCCCCACGTAATGGTTTCGCACCATGGCCATCTCAAAGGGCAGACCGGACTCCTGGGCGTAGCCGACCGCCGCATAGACCCCGGAATCCGGGAACGGCATGACGTAATCGGCGTCCACCGGGGCCTCCCTGGCGAGAATGCGCCCCATGAGCTTGCGGCAGCAGTAAACCTCCTCGCCAAAGACCAGGGAATCGGGCCTGGCGAAATAGACCAGCTCAAAGATGCAGCGTTTGAGCGGTTTGGGCTCGCCCAGACGGTGAGACGAGAGGCCCTTGGCGTCAATGACCAGCATCTCGCCCGGCTCCACGGCGCGCAGATATTGGGCCTCCACGAGGTCAAAGGCGCAGGTCTCGGAGGACAAAACATAGTGATCGCCCAGACGCCCCAGGCACAGGGGGCGGATGCCGTGCGGATCGCGTATGGCGATCATTTTGTCGTTGGCCAGGATGATGAGCGAATAGGCGCCCTGCACCTTCTTGCAGGCCGCCTGTATGGCCTCCTCGATCGTGCCGCCGTTTAGGTGCTTGGCGATCAGATGCACGAATATCTCGGAGTCCATGGTGGTCTGAAAGATGGACCCCATGGCCTCGAGCTCGGCGCGCAGCTCCATGGTGTTCACCAGGTTGCCGTTGTGGGCGATGGCCAGCTGCCAGCCGCCAAAGCGCACCAGAAACGGCTGGGCGTTACGGATGAGCGACGCCCCGGTGGTGGAATAGCGGGTGTGTCCCACGGCGATGGAGCCTTTAAGCTCCCGGCCCAGGTGGCGCTCGTTGAAGACGTCGGCCACCAGGCCCATGCCCTTTTGCTCGCGGATGCCCTGGCCGTCCCAGGTGACGATCCCGGCGGACTCCTGGCCCCGGTGCTGCAGGGCGTAGAGGCCGAAATAGGCCATGCGGGCGGCCTCGGGATGGCCGTAGATGCCGAACAGACCGCAGTATTCTTTTTTACTCATGCGTGTTCCCGAACGATTACTTGCTGTAGTGTTCCTGCAGACTCCTGACGCCAAGCCCCGATCCGCCGTCTTTTATGGCCTGGGCCATGGCTTTTGCCCCGGCCACGGTGGTCGTGTAGGGCACGCCGTAGAGGAGCGTGGTCTGGCGCAGTTGCGAGGAGTCCCGCACGGTCTTTTTGCCGGACACGGTGTTCACCATAAGCTGAATGTCGCCGTTGATCACCATGTCCGCCGCGTTGGGCCGCCCCTCATACACCTTCAGTATTTTTTCCGCGGCGATGCCGTTTTCGTTCAAAACAGCGGCCGTGCCGCCGGTGGCCACGATTTTAAAGCCCAGGTCCGCGAACATCCGGGCGGCGGGCACGATGGCCTTTTTGTCGGAATCGTTCACGCTGATGAAGACCGTGCCGGAGAGCGGAAGCCGCTGCCCGGCGGCCAGTTGGCTCTTCATGAAGGCCAGGCCGAAGTTCGCGTCCACGCCCATCACCTCTCCGGTGGAGCGCATTTCAGGCCCCAAGAGCACGTCCACGCCGGGAAAGCGGTTAAAAGGGAAGACCGACTCCTTGACCGCGACATAGCCGCCCTTGCGCATCCCCCAGGGGTTTAAGTCCGTGAGGCTCCGGCCCATCATAATCATGGTGGCCAGTTTGGCCAGGGGAACGCCCGTGGCCTTGGACACAAAGGGCGAGGTGCGCGAGGCGCGGGGATTGACCTCCAGGATATAAACCGCCCCGTCCTTTAAAGCGAACTGGATGTTCATGAGCCCGACCACGCCCAGTTCCAAGGCCAGGGCCGTGGTCTGGCGCTCGATCTCGGCTGTGACGTCCGGCGGGAGGGTGTGCGGGGGCAGCACGCACGCCGAGTCCCCGGAGTGGATGCCCGCCTCCTCGATGTGCTCCATGATGCCCGCCACGTAGGTGTCCGTGCCGTCGCAGAGCGCGTCCACGTCTATTTCCGTGGCGTGCTCCAAAAACTTGTCAATAAGGATGGGATGTTCCGGGGAAAGCAGGACTTCCTTCTTGAAGTAGGCGGCAAGCCCCTCCTCGTCATAGACCACGGCCATGGCCCGGCCGCCCAGCACGTAGGAGGGCCTGACCACCACGGGATAGGTGATCTCCCGGGCGATTGTTTTGGCCTCGTCCACGCTAAACGCCGTGCCGTTTGGCGGCTGTTTCAGCTCCAGCTTTTTCAGGAGCGCCTGGAAGCGTTCGCGGTCCTCGGCGCGGTCAATGGAATCGGGAGACGTGCCCAAAATCGGCACGCCCGCGCGCATGAGCGCCACAGCCAAATTGAGCGGCGTCTGGCCGCCGAACTGCACGATGACCCCGTCCGGCTTCTCGTGCTCGATCACGTTCAGCACGTCCTCGAAGGTCAGGGGCTCGAAGTAGAGCTTGTCGGAGGTGTCGTAATCGGTGGAGACGGTCTCCGGGTTGGAGTTCACCATGATGGATTCGATGCCCATCTCGCGCAGCGCGTAGGAGGCGTGCACGCAGCAGTAGTCGAACTCGATGCCCTGGCCGATGCGGTTGGGGCCGCCGCCCAAAATCATGACCTTGCGGATTGCGCCGGCCACGCCGGCGGCGCTTGGGGTTGTCTCGCCGCCGGTCTCATAGGTGGAATAAAAATAGGGGGTGTAGGCCTCGAACTCGGCCGCGCAGGTATCCACCAGATAGTATGTCGGCAACACCCCAAGTTTCTTGCGGATAGCGCGGATATCCTCTTCCGGCTTCTTCCAGAGGGCGGCCAGCTGGCGGTCGGAAAAGCCGTACTGCTTGGCTTTACGCACCACCGCATCGGTGATGCACTCTTCCAGGGCAAAGGCGCGCAGTTTGGCCTCCATGTCCACGATTTCGCGCATCTGGCGCAAGAACCAGGGATCAATCTTGGAAGCCTCGAATATTTCCTGATCGGTCATGCCGCACAACATGGCGCTGCGGATGTCGAAAATGCGCCGCGAGTTGGGCTTGCGAAGCGACGCCAGGATGGCGTCGCGGTCAAAATCGCGCCTGTCGAACTCCTTGGAGAGGCCGGGCATGCCCACTTCCAGGGAGCGTAAGCCCTTTTGCAGGGCCTCCTTGAAGGTGCGTCCGATGCTCATGGCCTCGCCCACGCTCTTCATGGCCGTGGTCAAAAAGTCCTCGGCCCCGGGAAACTTCTCAAAGGTGAAGCGGGGAATCTTCACCACCACGTAGTCTATGGTGGGCTCGAAAGAGGCCATGGTCTCGCGGGTGATGTCGTTTGGAATCTCGTCTAGCGTATAGCCGACGGCCAGCTTGGCCGCGATCTTGGCGATAGGAAAGCCTGTGGCCTTGGAAGCTAGGGCCGACGAGCGCGACACGCGCGGATTCATCTCAATGACGATCTGTTCGCCGTTTTCCGGGTTCACGGCGAACTGGACGTTGGAGCCGCCGGTCTCGACGCCTATCTCGCGCATGATGGCAAGCGCCGCGTCGCGCATGCGCTGGTATTCGTCGTCGGTCAAGGTCTGGGCCGGGGCCACGGTGATGGAGTCGCCCGTGTGCACGCCCATGGGATCAATATTTTCAATGGAGCAGATGATGACGCAATTATCATTCTTGTCTCTCATCACCTCAAGCTCGAACTCTTTCCAGCCCAGCACCGAACGCTCGAGCATCACTTCCGACTTCATGGAGAGGGCAAGGCCGCGCGAGGCGATCTTTTCCAGATCCTCCATGTTGTAGGCCACGCCGCCGCCCGAGCCGCCAAGCGTGAACGCCGGACGGATGATGATGGGAAACGGTATCTTCTTGCCCCAAAAGCGCACGTCCTCCAGCGTGTGACAGATGCCGGACTCGGGCACATTGAGCCCGATCTTTTTCATGGCCGCCTTGAACTCTTCGCGGCTTTCAGCCTTCTTGATAACCGCCAGATTCGCGCCGATAAGCTCCACGTTAAAGCGGTCCAGCACCCCGGATTCGGCCAGGGCCACAGCGGTATTGAGCCCCGTCTGGCCGCCCAGGGTGGGGAGCAGCGCGTCAGGGCGCTCGCGCTCGATGATTTTGGCCACGATATCCGGGTCAATGGGCTCCACGTAGGTGCGGTCGGCCAGTTCGGGATCGGTCATGATGGTGGCCGGATTGGAGTTCACCAGGACCACCTGGTATCCCTCTTCCTTCAGGGCCTTGGCCGCCTGTGAGCCGGAATAGTCGAACTCGCAGGCCTGGCCGATGACGATGGGGCCGGAGCCGATGATGAGAATTTTTTTGAGATCAGTGCGTTTGGGCATGGCTTAAAAGATTTGGTTTAAGGTTTGCTGCGCGCGTGATTTACGCGACTTAGCCCCAGGCGGCAAGCCCCATAAAACCGTCGTCAGCGAAAAGACCCAGCCCCCCTTGAGCTTGAGGAGGCTGGGTCTTTTTCTTCCAGAATGCTCAACCCGTATCGCTAGAACTCGTACTTGAGCCCGATCCGGCCGGCGATGCTGTGTCCGTTGTTGTTGCCCAGGCCCAGACTGTAGTCTCCGGCGGCAAAGGCGGATAAATGCTCGGTCAACTGCCCGGAGACGCCCAGGCCCGCCTGTCCCCAGGTGCCGCCCAGAGAGGTCTTAAGCCCCGCCGGGTATTGGCCGTTGGTATTGGTGAAGGTGGTCTTGGCATCGTCGCCGAGTTGATGCCACACGTTGACCCGGGCCCAGACCATGCCTTTTTTACCGGACCGCGTCTGCCAATTCTTGGTGGCGCGCACACCCACGCGGCCAACCCAGGACGTCACATCGCCGTATGTGATGCGGCCCGCGGGATCAGAACCATTGTCCAGACGGTCGTGTTGATAGATAATCTGGACCTGGGGTTCCAGGGCGAAGCCTCTGCCAAGCTGGACCGGGTACCCGCCTTCCAGCGAAGCCAGGAACCCGAAACCATTGGGATGGATTTTATACCCTTCCTCAGACCGCGCCTGGGCGTTGGCGTACCATGTGGCTTGCAGCACGGCGTCCACATACCAGCCGGGCTGACCCTTCAAGGTGTAGTAGCCGCCAAGCGAATAACCGTCCATGTCCAGAGTTCCGGCTTTGGATGAGTTGTACACTTGGTTCACGTCCGCATGGCCGTGCATGTACCCGCCGTAGAGCCCGGCCACATGCCGAAGGCCTGAATCCGTGGTCAGGCGCAGGGCATCGAAGCCCAGCTGCACCCCGTCAATGCCGAAATCGTAGCTCGGCCCCTGATTTGCGAAGTTGTTCGCGCTCTTCTTGAAGCCCACACGGCCGAACTCGCCGAATACGCGCAGCCACCCGGCCATGTCCTGGCCGGACTTGCCGGTAAGATATTCCTCGCTCACGCGGTCGTGGTATGTGCCCAGCATAGTCCGGCCCATACGCTCCGCCAGGGGCGGAATGGCCATGTACACCGGCACTTCCATGCGGTAATTGGGTAAGGACAGGGTGGGCTCCCCAGGAATCTCCGGGAGACCAGAAATCTCCGGGAAGCCTGGAACTTCTGGAAGGCCTGGAATTTCCGGGAAGCCTGGCAAGTACGCGCTGCTCAGGTACCAGTCATCAGGCGTTGTCCCGCCCGCGCCGCCACGGCGCAATGAGTACTCATACGCGCCCGCGCTCACCCGGCCGGAAAGCGTAAAGGCATCCACAGCGGTGGCGCCCCCATTTATCGTTTCAACCACCTGAATACCGTTGCCGACGGTCGGCGCGCCAAGCCCTCCGGTATTGCTGATCCGTAAAAACGTGCGGCCGGTGGCCGTGCCGCCATTTATAACAAGCTTGTCCGAGGGCGAGGCATCCGCGCCGAGATAGGTGTTTAAGATAATCGTGCCGTCTTGGCCGACATAGTTGCCGTTGACGGTCAGCACCGTGCCGGGAGCGGTGTTGGTCCCCATGTAGACGAGGCCGGCATTGCTCAGGCCGGCAACAGCCTGACTGAAGCCGTTAAGGTTCAGCGTGCCGGCTGAACCCACATTCACAGCCGACCCCGGACTAAACACGTTTGCCGCTCCGGCTTGCAGCACGCCCGCCAGGATATTGGTATCGCCCGAATACGTGTCCGCTCCGGCCAGAATCAGCGTCCCCATGCCGATCTTGGTTAGACCTCCCGTGCCGGCGATGGAGCCACCGAAGTGAACATTGTAAAAGCCGGTGTCCAGAGTGACGCCGGTCTCCGCGCTGCCGGTCGGCGTGGTGTACAGGACGCCGATGTTGGCTTCGCCGGAATAACCAAAATTGACGAACTGAAAGTTTGCCGCCTCGCGGACGGAGGCGGCGCTGTCCTTGTTCAGGATATTGCCGGTGAAGGCGTCGCCACCGCCCGAGCCGACCCGGCCGCCGAACAGATCGGCATCTTGCAAGGCCGCCGTGCCTCCGATGATGACTCCGTTGTTCGTCGCCGTACCCCTGGCGCTGTAACCGCCGTAAACCGCGCCCCTTACGCTGCCGCCGATAATCGCCGCCTCGTTGTCCACAGCAGCGCCGCTGCCGCCGGAGGAGCCGCCGTAAACCGTCGCGACGACGTTTCCGCCGGTGATAATTACGGCGTTCCCGGCAATCATGCCAGCGCCGTTGATGCTCTGTCCACCGAATATGGCACCGTTTCCGATGGTCCCGCCGCTGACGGCGACCCAATTCCCGGTGATGGGGGAACCGGCTTGTCCCCGTCCGCCGTAAATGTTGGCGTTATTGATGGTTCCGCTCTTAAGAGTGACTGAATTGCCGGAAACGGTGTTCATGCTGATGGCGCTGTACGCCCCCGCAATGATCGCGCCGTTCGCGGTTACAGAACCTCCGTTGATTACAACGCTGTTTTCGAAGAGTATGCCGTTGCTTCCCTGCGAGTAAGCGCCGTACAGGTTGCCCCGGAGGATCGCTCCGCCGCCGATAAAAACGGAATTCCCAAGGAGCTGGTTGCTGTTGCTGCCGTTGACCCAGGCTCCGAACACAATGCCGCGCACTGTGGCGTCGGCGATGTTTACGATATTATCGTTTACGGAGCCGGACTCGCTCCACCCGCCGTAAACATTTCCGGTGGAAGAAGCCGCCGAGCCGATGGCCGCTCCGCCGCTGACGAAGACCCTGTTCGCCGAGGCGTCCACGCCGCCAAGGCCCCACCCACCGTAGGCGTTTCCGGTCACCGCGCTGCCACTGTTGCTGTTGATACTCAGGGTATTGCCGGCGGGATTGCCGTCCCCGGCTCTTCCTGAACCATCAACGCTGTTGCCGTACGCGTTGCCGCTGACATATGCGCCGTTGGGAATGTTGACGATGACGGCCAGGGACGCCGGCACGGGCCAAAGAAAGGACAAGACGAAAGCCAATGCTAGGGGAAAAGACAGGAGATGTTTCATAGCACACACTCCATATCACAGTGTTCAAAAAAACACCGCCCATTAAAGCTTATTTCGCATGTAGTTTACGCAGTTTAGCCCCAGGCGACAAGGTTTATAAAGTGACCCGGAAAATCCGGATGATATTGACTTCCGCGCGGGCTTCAATAAGCTAAACCGCTTGCCGGACAAACCGCAGGAGAACGTCCTTGAAACAGCGATTCACACTGGCCGGAACCATCGCCCTGGTCATCGTCCTCTTGGACCAGATATCCAAGTGGAAGATCCAGCAAACCCTTGCCCTCTATGCATCCAGAGAGGTGATCCCCGGCTTTTTCAACCTGGTCCACACCATGAACAGAGGCGCGGCCTTCGGCTTTCAGAACAACCCGGACGGCTCCTGGCAGCCCTATTTTTTCATGGGGGTCACGGCGCTGGCCATTGTCATCATCGTGAACCTCCTCGCCAGGGCCGACAACGGCTCAAAGCTCTTTGTGGTCGCCCTAGGGCTCATTCTCGGAGGCGCAGCCGGAAACATGATTGATCGCCTACGTTACGGCCAGGTTGTGGATTTTCTTGAGTTTTACGTCAAATCGTTTGTCTGGCCGGCCTTTAACGTGGCCGACATCGGCATCACCCTGGGATCGTTGGCGCTTATCATTTCCTTCTATACCCGCCCGAAGGCAAAGGCCTGACCCCCTCTCTTGCCAAAAGGCCGGACCAGAGATAGCTATCCATCCATGAATCTTGCAGCCGCCCTTGCGCGAGTGCCCGGCTGGTTCTTTTGGGCCGTGGGCCTGTGCATTCTTCTCAACTTCTGGGCCATCGCCCATGTGTTTTACCGGAACTTCCCCACTCCGCAGGAAAAAATGATCTGGCTGTGCCTGGCCGTGTTCGTGCCGGCCCTGGGCCCCATCATCTATCTCGCGGCGGGTATGAAAAGAGGAACGAAAATACAATGAATGTTCGCATCTGTTTCGCATTGCTGCTTCTTTGTCTCACGGGCTGCGGGGTTTCCGAACCGGCGAATGGCCCGGTCAGGGGCAAGCCCATTGACCCGCAGATGCAGGCCCAGGCCGACCGTGAAGCCGCGGTTGACGGTCTTCAGTCCCAAGTGCAGCACCTGGCGGCGCAAGTCGAGGACTTGAACCAGCGCGTCAAGGCCTTGCAGGGCTCGGGAGCCGCCAGCTTGCCTGAGCTTTCCAAGCGCATCCAGAAGGTTGAGGGCGCCGTGCGGCAGATGGGCTCCCAGCTTGGCGTTGACGTGGACGGCCAGCAGATGGCCGCGCCGGCGGAGACGGAGCAGCCCCAGGGACCAGCGCCCAAGGATCAGGCGGGACCGCGGCCGGCCCCCCAGCAGCCCGGCCAATCGGCCAGGCCCGCAAACCTTGACCCGGCCGAGGCCCTCTATGCCAAAGGCAAACAGGCCTTCCAGGCCAGAGACTACAGCGCCGCCGCATCTCTCTTGAGCGACGTGGCCACAAGCTACCCCAAACACGCCCTGGCCGCGGACGCCTCTTTCCTAGCCGGCGAGGCCTATTTCCAGAAAGGCAACTGGGGCCAGGCGGCGTTAAGCTACGATACGGTCATCAAGAAATTCCCCAAAAATCCGAAAGTTCCGGCGTCCATGCTGAAAATGGGCATGGCGTTCCAAAAGATGAACAAAAAGGACGCCGCCCGCTACGAATTCCAGGCGCTCATCAAGCAATTCCCCAATTCCGCCGAAGCGCGCCAAGCCCAAAAGTTTATCAAGTAAGGAAAACCCCGTGACCGAAGTACGCAAAATCGTCCATCTGCGCTTTCCCCCGGATACGTCGGGAAAGCCGGTGGTCTGCAATATCACCAAGCTCTTCGACTTGTGCTTCAACATCGTGAAGGCCCAGATCAGCCCCCGCGAGGTGGGGGAAATGATCCTTGAGATATACGGCCAGGAAGAGTCCGTGCAAAAGGGCCTCGCGTATCTTACGGAGCATGGGACCACCATCACTCCCGTGGCCCAGAAGGTACGCCGCGATGAGGATACGTGCGTCCATTGCGGCGTATGCACCGCCCTGTGCCGCCCCCAGGCGCTCAAAATTGACCGCGACACCCGTAAAATATGCTTCGATTCCGAGAAGTGCATCGCGTGCGAGATGTGCGTTACAGTCTGTCCGGTTCACGCCATGGAGACGCTCCCGGACGACGGCGTTCTCTAAAAGGACTTTTCATGCGGCGTTACTACCCCCTTTTCGCGGACCTGACCCGCAAACGCTGCCTTGTCGTTGGAGCTGGCGAGGTGGGCCGCCGCAAAATCGCGACCCTTGCCGTCTGCGGCGCGAAAGAGGTGCTGGTCCTTGATACCCGCGCCCCGGACAACAGTCTGCGGGAAATCCTCGCGCATCCGGCCGTGCGCTTTGAACAGCGCCCCTACCGGGATTCCGACATCGAGAACCGTTTTCTGGTGATCGCTTCCACAAGCGACGAAGAACTGAACTGGTCCATCAGCCGCGCCTGTGAGGCGCGGGGCATCCTCTGCAATATCGTGGACCAGCCTGAAAAGTGCAGCTTCATCGTCCCGGCGCTGTTTACCCAGGGCGATCTGACCGTGGCCATCTCCACCGGAGGGGGCTCGCCCGCCCTGGCCCGCAAAATCCGCGAAGGGCTCGGGGAGTTCCTGGGCGCCGAGTACGGAGCGGCGCTCACGCTCATGAGCCGTCTGCGTCCCATGATCCTGGAACTGGGACTTGGTTCGCCGGCCAATGCCGGCGTGTTTCGAGGCCTCATTGAATCCGGCATTCTCACCGCGCTCAAAGAGAAGGATTCGGCCAAGGCATCGGATCTTTTGAGAGCGCACCTGCCGGAGCAAATCGCCCCGCGCATCCCGGAGCTTCTGGATGGCCTGGACTGAACATCTCCCTTACGCCGTGCTGCTTTTGTATCTCATCGGCAGCGGCGGCCATATCTGCGGCATCCTGACCCGCAAGGAGCGCCCCCGGCTTGCAGGGGGGCTTATCTCCGCGCTGGGGTTCACGCTGCACGCGGCAACGCTTATCCTGCAGCTTCTGAACGACCCCCATCTGGCCGTGTCCCAGGGCGAGTTTTATCTGAGCCTTTTTTCCTGGAGTGTGCTCCTTATTCTCTTCATCCTCTGGGTAAAGCTCAGACTCTCTTTCCTGGGGCTTATCGCAACGCCGCTCGCGTTTATCATCCTGCTCGGCTCCCAGACGGTCACCGCCTCCCGGATGCCCCTGCCCCCCTCCATGGCCGGATTGTTCTTTGGGCTGCATATCGGCGCTCTTTTCTGTTCGATAGGGCTCATGGCCATGGCCGCCATGGCCGGAGCGGCCTATATCCGGCTGGAAAAGCGCATCAAATCCAAGGAAAAATTGACCGGCGCCTGGAGCACGCTTCCGTCTCTGGACAAACTCGACGCGGCCAACCGCCTCTGCGTCACCGTGGGCTTTCCCCTCTACACGGTGGGGCTTGTCGCGGGATTTTTGTGGGCCGGGCTCGTCTGGGGACGCTTTTTCGCCTTTGATCCCAAAGAGGTGGCGGCGGTCTGCATTTGGCTGCTCTTCGCCTATCTCTTCCACCAGCGCATGGCTCTCGGCTGGCGCGGCCGCAAGACCGCCCGGCTTGCCATCTGGGTGTTCGGTTTGAGCGTCTGCTCGATGCTCCTCAACTTCCTGGTCCACACACACCACAGTTTTTCCTGATGCAGCACGACATTCACCTCTTCGGCTTGAACCACCGCACCGCGGACGTTTCCGTGCGGGAATGCTTCTCCCTGAAGGATCAGGAGATTTTCGAGACCTTCACCCAGGGTGTCGGCCGCGTGGCGGACGAGATGCTGCTCGTCTCCACATGCAACCGCGTGGAGCTTCTCGTGGTGGCCAGGCGGGGTTCGGCCGTCTCCTCCAAAATCCTCGACCACTGGGCCACGGCAAGCTCCCGCGACGTGCGCGATTTGGCCCCGCATATCTATGAGCACCGTGACCTGGCCGCTGTGGAACATCTTTTCCTTGTGGCCGCGGGCCTCGATTCCATGGTGCTCGGCGAGCCGCAAATCCTTGGCCAGTTGAAACAGGCTTACAAAACAGCGGTGGAAAAGGGCCAGGCCAAGGTGGTCGTCAACAGGCTTTTGCACAAGGCCTTTTCCGTGGCCAAGCGCGTACGCACCCAGACCGGCATCGGCGCAAGCGCCGTGTCCATAAGCTACGCCGCGGTCGAGCTGGCCAAGCGCATTTTCGGGGATATGGACGGCAAAAAGGCCATGCTGGTCGGCGCGGGCGAGATGGCGGAACTGGCCGCCACGCACCTGACCAATGCCGGCGTCGCCTCTCTTTGCGTGGTCAACCGCACCCTTTCGCGCGCCGAGGAACTGGCGTCACGCTTCAAGGGAACCGCTTACTCTTTTCTCGATCTCGCCGCACGTCTGCCCGAAGCGGATATCGTCATCACCTCCACCGGCTCCGCCGAGCCCATCATCCGGGCCAGGGACGTCAAGGAGGTCATGAAAAAACGCAAGCACCGTCCCATGTTTTTCATTGATATCGCCGTGCCGCGCGACATTGATCCCGACGTCAACGGCCTGGACAACGTCTATCTCTACGATATTGACGATCTCAAAGAGGTGGTGGAGGAAAACAAGGCCCAGCGCCAGACCGAGGCCGAAAAGGCCCGCGAAATCATCCAGACCGAGACCGCCACGTTCGGCCGCTGGCTCGATTCGCTCGATCTGCAGCCCACCATCGTGGATCTTTTGTCCCACGGCGAAACGCTGGCTCGAAAAGAAATCAAAAAGACCCTCAAGCGCCTGGGCCCCGGCTGCGCCGAGGAAGTCCGCCAGGCCGTCGAGGTTCTGGCGCTGACGCTCTCGCACAAGCTCTACCACGACCCGCTCGTCTTTTTGAAGCGGCGCGCGGAGGAGGAGACCAGCGAACGCTTTCTGGACCTGGCCCGGCGCATGTTCAATCTGGACGGCGACATAGCGCCCCCGGACGCGCATCTGGACCGCAAGAGCGAACCAGACGAGGGGTAGCTCATGCGCGCCTACACCATTGACGAACTCCACGGCGAAGACGTGACCAGGATCGAGGAGTGCCTCACCCGCAAGGGCTGGACCGGCCCGATCAAGGGCATCTACTACGTGCCCGTTGCCGAGGAGTTCCTTAGTCCCGAACAACGCGAGCACAACCACTCCTGCGGACCGTTTTTTCTGCCGCTGGAGACCGGGGAGACCTGGATACGCCTTGAGTTTCTGGTGCGCTCACGCAAAATCCTGCGCTGCTCCTGCGTGGCGTACGCAAGTCCCCGGCTGCGCGAGGAAATGGTCAACACCCTGGACAACCTCATCAAATCGCTGGATATTGCGGTCTAGTGAAGACGATTCAGGAACCGGACTGGGAAAACGTAACCATCCCGCGCGGACTGCAAGAGCTTTCGCCGTGGGCGGCCAGGCTGTGCCTTGCCGTGGAGCGTTTCACCAGGGAGATTCTTCCCGACGCGCCGCAAAAAGCGCCGCTTCTGATCGCCCTGTCCGGCGGACCCGATTCCACGGCTCTCGCCCTGCTTATGCGGCTCCTGGCGGAACGGCTCGGCTTTACCCTGGCGGCCGCCCACCTGGACCACGGACTGCGGCCGGAATCTATTGAAGATGCCCGGTTTTGCGAAGACCTCTGCCGCTGTCTCGCCATCCCCTTCCACTCGGCGGCTGTGGATGTGGAGGCGCTTGCGCGCGAAGCGAACACGGGCATTGAGGATGCCGGCCGCAGGGCCCGCTACGCCTGGTTCGCACAAGTGAGCGAAGAAATCGGCGCGTATGCCGTGGCCACAGGGCACCAGTTGGATGACTTGGCCGCCGATCAACTGATGCGTCTTGCGCGCGGGGGCGGGTGGCCCGCCCTGGGGGGGATGCCCGCATGGGATCCTGGCCGGCGTCTTTTACGCCCGCTTCTTCTGACCCCCAAGGCGGAGCTCATCCGCTTTCTTCAGGAGCTTGGCATCCCCTGGCGCGAAGACGCCTCCAACGCGCAAAAGCACTTCACCCGAAACCGCGTGCGCTTAGATATTCTGCCGCTCTTTCTCCGGGAAAATCCCGGCTATCTGGAAACGTGCGCCAGGCTCTGGCGTCAGGCCGCCATGGACCGGGAGCACTGGGACGAGCGCGCCGTGGAAGCGGAAACCGCCGGATCAACGCCCGGCTTTCTTCCCGACACGGTGCTTTGCGCCGCGTCCGCCGCCCTGCGCCTTCGCCTCTACAAGCGGGCCGTGGAAGCCTTGGGCCCCGGCCAGCCGCTGTCCGGGACGCTGCGCCGTCTGGACCAGGCCTGGGAAGCGCGCGCCGTCGGGAAGCGGCTCCAATTCCCCGGCGGCAAAACCGCCGAAGTAAGGCCGGACGGCATCCGGTTTCACGGCGTTGACACCCAGGAAGGCTAACGATAACTAGTCCCACCGATTGTTACTTTTTCAACAAGGAGGCGGCGCGTGAATATTCTGATTTTCGGGCCTAACGGCAGCGGCAAGGGAACCCAGGGTTCCCTGGTCAAGGACAAGTACCACCTGGCGCACATCGAGTCCGGCGGCATTTTCCGCGAGCACATCGGCGGCGGCACGGAGCTTGGCAAAAAGGCCAAAGCGTACATTGATCGCGGCGACCTCGTGCCCGACGACATCCCCATCCCCATGGTG
>Ga0123354_10004950_pt1 | contig 19136 bp, 11 predicted proteins | sample TergutLab28metaG_2_FD_97872 | JGI IMG/M metagenome (GOLD analysis project Ga0123354, IMG submission 97872) | Labiotermes labralis P4 segment gut microbial communities from Petit-Saut dam, French Guiana - Lab288 P4 | ecosystem: Host-associated > Arthropoda: Insects > Digestive system > Gut ...
AGTGCGGTAATGAACTTTCGGGTTCCGTGAAATGCGGGGAATTTCTTGACTAGCTGCAAACCAGTTAGCTTCTCAAGAAGGACTCTGCACCATGGAGTAAGTAAGTAAGTAAGTAAGTAAGTACCGTCAATACACAACATCTAAAAAAACCAGATGCTTAATTAAAACTGGGTTATTCTTGGCGACATGTTTACTTGACGCCCCTACAAAAACATTTGGAATATTCACAGTTTCACCACACTGTTTTAAATATTTTATTCATGACTAAGAATTCCATAATGTAAAAAGTTTTAATGTAAACAATAGGATCCCACTGGATAACAATTTTGACTGCACCGTAACCACATTGTTCCTAGTTGGCTTGAGGATGGCCGTTTAGCGGCCGAAACATGTCGCCAAGAATAACCCAGTTGAAATTAAGCATCTGGTTTTTATAGATGTTGTGTATTGATAGTACTAATTGTAATATATGTTAAGATATCAACTTGACCCCACCAAAAAATTACTACTTTGTATTTTTTAAGGTTTATGCGATTATCAGTGGCGGTAATGCTAATTAAAAACTGTTCTGTAATGTTTGTTACCATGAGAGTTAAAGCCAATCAACCCACAGAAACTCATTCCTAAATGACGTGCTACGTAGTGCTCCTCAGTCACTTACAAATCGAGGAATATAAATATATTCAAAATATGAATTTCTCTTTTATTTCTTTCAACGAAATTACGAAAATGGCTCCTATTCGTCCGACATTTGCAATACAGTTGTCTCATATTTAGCTACATACGCACTGTTTTTCAGAGTTATGAAGTTGATGCTTGTAATGTCAAATTACGAAAAATTAATTTTCTGTGTTTATTGACACAATGACTTGTAACAGAGCTCTCTCTTTTTCTCTCTCTCTGTTCTAAATTACAGTAATGGCAAGAGTGGGTTATTTGCTTCACAAAACTGACACCTAATGAAATAACTTAAAATTCCAACCTGATGCAAAAAGGTAATTTTATTTATGTATTTTTAGCTCCACATGTTTCGGGTACGTACGCCCATCATCAGGAGCATTAGATGTTGTGTTGCAGCATATGGTTTTCTGCACCGAGTTTTTGGATAGGTGGTGGTCTTCAGAGCCGCTGTGTAGGTCGTGTGTGCGGTGCGGATGGAGCCGTGCGACTCTACCTAACGGCACTTTGTGTAGACGCCTAGGATCCAATTTCAACGAAATAAGCCTGCTTTCAATAATTTCGGCAAGAAACATACAGACGAACTTATTAAATACATATTTTTACGTCTTACGTACCTTTTTAAAACCACAAGTAGGAGGAACTCACCAACTAACTAACTGCATGGAAGGAACATAGTCCTTGAGACGCTAATAGGTTCTTAGCTAGTCAAAAAATTCCCCGCATTTTATGGAAACCGAATATTCATTGCCGCATTCAAAATCGTCCACCAACTGTCCCTACACCGAGCCCGATCAACACGTTCCATGCTTTCCCATTCAAACTCTTGAAGATCCATAAATCTTATTGTAGCACCGTGCAATTTTGTAGAATCACTTCAATTTGTCAACCAACGAATGCACATATCATTTCACATAAAACACTTTTAAAGTGTTTTATGTGAAATGATATGTACATTCGTTGGTTGATAAATTGAAGTGATTCTTGAAGATCCATTTCATTATTTTCTTCCCACCTAAGCCCAGCTCCTCCAAGTGGTCTCTATTGCTCTGATTCTCCCACTAACGCCGTTTCGGGACGTCTTTTTTCTCCCATACGTGCTACATGCTCCGCCCATCTCGTTTCATTTATTTTGTTCACGTAAATACTATTTGGTTGTCGGTACAGATCATAAAGCTCCTCGTTATGTAGTCTTCCACACTCCCCTGTTACTTCGCCCCTCTTAGGCCCGAATGTATTCCTCAGCACCCTATTCTCGAAAATACACAGCCTCAATGTGAAGAACCAAGTGTCACGCCCGCAGGAAGAGGCAAAATTTTAGTTCTATATTTATATATACATATTCAATTTTATATTTTTGGATAGCTAACTGGAAGACGAAAGATGGTCAATATTTCCGAAATTAAATTCTCCAAGTCTAGAATCCGAGGCTATGAAAATTGCTAGTCTATTACAATAAACCATTTATGGTTTACATTCAACCTAGAAGCGATTACAGAATTCAAGCTGGTTGCCTTTTTAATTACTGATAGAACTCAGATACGTTTTCCAGTTTATTTTACTCTGGTTTCCTACAGAAATGTATCGGTCGCAAGCTAAAGAGATGCTGCACTCACCGCCTCCGTATGAATAGGATGCGCCGCGAAAAGGACGCCCGCCGCCCCCGCAAAATTCGGCTGAAGTCCGGCAACAGCTAGACACACACGCGTGAAGAGCAAAGAGGCGGCCGCGTGAAGCAGGACGTTGCAGACGTGGAACCACAGCGGCTGGAGGCCTGACACTTGGTAGTTGGCTCTGCAAACAATACAAAATATTTATGATTCTAACTGTGCTGGTTTTAACGAGCACTTGTGTGAACAATTAATTGTTGATCTTATGTGAAATTCATTGTGTAAAAAACTCTTCTGTAATATTATACTCCTTCAATTTTTGTATTTGCTGATGCTGGTTACCGCGGCCTTGCGCTTTCTGAGACTGAGGTTTCGAATCCCGCTGGGGTCGTACATGTTTGTCTCTTGCGAATTTTGTGCGTTGTCAGGCAGAATTCTCTGCGACGGACCGATCCCTCGTCCAGGGGAGTCCCACCCACTGTATGTAACTGGGTTTGATAAAGTGCAATAATAACCCTCTATATCTACAGTGAGTAGGTGAGAATAAGAAATAAATAAAGGAAATTTCGCATATCTGCATCCTGTCAGAAAAGTTAAAGACTGACATACAGAAAACTATATTTCAGCTGCTAACATTCTTTATTTAAACTAATGCACGTCGGAGCTAAAGGAATTTCACGATGTTGGGCGCAGATCAGGGAAGAGTAGGAGGGAATTTGAATGATACTCGTATTTAGGTTAATTAAGGACTCTGACTTGCAAAGGACATGTAACGTTGGTAAAGACGGGAGGGTGGTCATGAATGGTGTTTGTGTTTGCAAATAGATAAATGTGTGGTATTTGTAAAGTAATGCTTCATCATTTCTCAGGAAGAACTGAGCAAAACTTTATTCAGAACGGCTAGTAACCAGAAGATACTGAAAGAAGGTACGATCTGAAAACACATCTAGATCCATTGCGATGTATGGATGGCTGGATATATGGATTGATTGATGAATCAGAGGGTGAGTGGATGGATGGTCCTTTTTGAGAGGTATGCAAGCACTGGAGTAGTGCAATCTGTAGAGTGACCAGGCCCCATGCTGGATGTGAGAGGTATGGTTCGACTCCGGTTAGAGACAAGGTTTCTATCTCTATTTCAAAGCGTCCAAACTTGCTCTGGAGATAACCTAGCCTATATCTAAGGGTTATAGAGGGTACTCTCTACTGGGTAAGTGGGTGAGTAAGTGAAGTTGACCACTCACCTCTGTTTAGTACCGAAGTAAATAATACTTTGTGTCATACCTTCACTCTGCCATATGATTTCATGTCATGCTGAACACTTTAACTTTTACAGTACCAGCTAAACAATATGCAGTAGATCCATCGCCGCTGCGTTATGTTATCAACCTTATGTTATACTTGTGATCAGTTACGTAGTTTAATAAAGGACACAGAACCGACCCACAGATCCAAATAGGCTTAAGCTTGTGGAAGAGATTGGTTGAGAAGCTAACATGCCTTCAGGCTGGTCAAGAATTTCCTGGGATTTAATGAATCCTACAACTTACTACCATTTTCTCCAAAGTCCAAAATTAATCCATATTCTCGACTAAATATTTTGCGTAATTTAATCTTTCCACTGTTGGTTAAGTAACTCACCCCACCCCTCATTATTACAATATCAAACGAGGACCTTCATTAAGTCAGTTTGTGGCCCCCACTTTCTTCCACTACTTTAGGCCTAGGGCCAAGTGTTTTTTATTCAGATTATGAACATATCTTTGTCAATTAACGTGGGAGGAAACCTCGCTGCTGGAGACAGTAACAGTTATAGTGGCTTCTACATTCTTCGCACATTATACTCATCATGTAGTGACGAACCCTAATACTGCTCTCGTTGGTTATAATTGTCATTTACTTCAACTAGTTTCGTAACATGAATAGTTACGTGAGTGCTCCCTGCCTCAAAAAATTTCTATGCTAAATTCTTTTACCTAAACGTTTATTTTTGTGCCTTTGTTTTATGTTTATTCTTCTTTCACAACGTCTTGCGTTTTGTTACCCTTATTAACGTATCAACTACCAAACCATTCGCTCTAATTTTTACAGACCTCTACTTTGGCCTTCTCTCGGTATGAAATATGGCAGAAATTTGCTGAGACAAGAAAATTACTAGCAAAATGCAACAGTGATTTTACGCGTCATAATTTCCATAACGAGTTTGAAAATGAATTTAAGAAAATCGAAAACAGCAATAAATGTATTATACAAACTTTAATGTTTAGTTTTTTTTGTGTTTTGCTCACCGTGCATCTCAGTATAATCTTAGTAATTGACCAACTTAATGCACAAATTCTTATTTTACAATAAGTTTATTATATTTGCTACGTTCTGGTTCGTAAACATTTGGGTTGAACAATCCGTTCCGATGTAATGCTGGGTACAAGGGTTATTGTTATTAATTTATTACTATGAGCAGGATATGAATACACAAAAAATTTTAGTGAAATCACTCTATCACTCTCAATATTAAGCAACTGATTATGTAGAAAGTTCACTCCTTGTTGGTTCAAGTTAGTGGTGCGCTCTTCACAATACACAAAGAATAATATACACTGTACTAACACTCTTGTCCAATAGTGTAGATTCTTAGAAGACTACCAAATTGTCTTGTGCAATGCTCAGTTTGTCTTATAATAGTAAATTATTTAATGAATCTAACAAGTTATGATGTAATATTATACTGCGCAACACTTGTTGATGCTAGTTCGTAGTTAGCACTGACTGTTGACACTTGTATGTTACTAACACAGAACATTCAAAATCACTCCCTGAGGATTAAGATGTAATCAATACCCTATGCAGTTCTAATATAACCCCTTGTTATAGTATACAAATGTGCCGATACTTGCTGCCCGCGTGGCTTGACCATGGAACGCTAATCACCGACTGTCCGACGCGCCCTAGCCCGCCAGCCGGAACAAAGCAATGTTCTAGAAGCTTCTGGAGCTCCTCTGACATCACTTACCTGTGAATGCGTCAGCCGTAGGAGATGCTAGCATGGGTTACGCAATGTGATGCAATCAGAGCACACCGCGTATAATATCATGTAAAAATTTTGTCCCTTGCGTGTACAATATTCCTCTACATGTTTCGAGCACTGTTGTGTTCATCATGAGGAGGTGAAATTGTATTATACAGCATCTGGTATCGTCCGGTGCGCACCGGACGGCCACCTACACAGTGTGACGATACCAGATGCTGAATAATACAATTTGACTTCCTGATGATGAGCACAACAGTACTCGAAACGTGTAGAGGAATATAATAAACTTATTGTAAAATAAGAATTTGTGCATTAAGTTGGTCAATTGCTAAGTTTAATGGTTAGGTACGGACAGACTGCAGTTGATACGGTAGATGCATGTTGAACTCGGGGAGTGGCTGCTACAATTCTGTCCAGAATCTTCTATCTTCCATTTTGTTATCCAAAGACGTAAACGTTAAAACACAAGCAATATAATTTTGCCCGTTGTTTTGTGTAGATGTGAAACTTTGTCTTTCACACTGACAGAGAAAGAGAGGCAGAGAGTCCTTGATAAAAGGGTAATGAGGAAGATACTAGGCATATGAGGGAACTGAAGGAGACAGCATAATAAGGAGTTTAATTAATTTTAAGGCTCCACATATGTTAGTCGAGTGACTAAATCAAGAAAAATTAGATGTAAAACACATGTGAAATGTTTTGGGAAAGGATATGTGTATACAGGGATTTAGTGGGGAAACCTGAGAGAAAGAGGAAACGTCGAAGACCTAGGTATAGATGGGTTGATAACATTGAAATAGATATTGAAGAAACTGTTCGGGATCATGATTGGTTTTATCTGACACAGGATATGGACAGGTGGCGGCCATGTGTGAAAACAGTGATTTATAATCAGGTTCCATAAAATGGAGTTAAATCTTTGAGCAATCGCAGGGCTACTAGTTATTCAGGATGGATTCCACTCCCTGTAATTAGTTTGGATGCCTAATTGGAATTTTGCCAAGTCAGGACACCCACGTGGTGCCGGTCGACATGTACCCGTTTGTCATTTCTTGGACTGAAATTCAATCATACATAGCCCATCGTGGACTTTTGTGAAGACAGAGATGAATCTCCGAGTACCAACACAACGGCAATAAATCTTTTGATCAGCTGAAGACCTATCTTTTGCTCAGGGAAAACGCTGCAAATCCGAGACAGAAGTATCGTAAATGACTGCAGCAGCTGACCTGTAAGATAATCCATCCTCACTTATCTGTCGGAAGGGATATTTGAAGTGCATGTCTCTGTCAGTCTTCGATTCACAGACGCACACAACCGCCACTAGTGGGCGACAGGCAGAATATAATATTATTTTACTGCTGAATATACCAGCGTTTGCCAAAAGAGTTTCTTAAGAAAACCCTAATTTTTTTAGCGAAAAATGGTGAAATAAATAAGTAAATAAAAATTCTGAATTACCGCAAAATATTCCAAATATCTTTCCAAATGTCGCAGGGAATCTTTTACCCACAACTGACAATACTGGAAGAAATCCATGTGCGGTACCAAGTATTTTTTTCGTTTTTCCTTTCCTTTGCATGCTTATTGGTTCGTTAGGACAACAAAATATTTTATGGAATTTTTTTAAGAAAGTTTCGTGAAAACCTATTCTAAATTGTGAAGTTTGTGTGAATAATGGAGCTGTAATTTAATAAATGTTATACGTTTCTGAAAGACAAGTAGGCCCACATAAAAAGAAGCATGCCAAAAAGAAATGTCCAGAGAATGATATTCGAAAAGAAGGAATGAAAGGGCAGCTTGAAATTTCTGGGGTACACGGGGGAATAATAATATTAAACGGATCTGGCAGATACAGTCTATCACGGTAGAAGTCGATTTACTTGTCTTAGTGTAGAAACAAGTGGTCAATAAAAAAGAATTTAATGAATACTTCAGTAATTATTCAAGGGCTCAGCTTCTTTGTTTTCATAAATGACGTCGGTTACTCACCAATAATATTAATAATTATTATTATTATTCCATATTATAAGTACACACCAACAAATGTACTGGAGAATTAAAATTTCAAGCTGTACTGGAATCGCAGCATACTTACGGACAAAACAATACCTTTTAATCGACCTGACATAACTTTTTTGAATACGAAAACAAAGAACGCCTTTTTGATAGACATGGCTCTCCCAAACACACATAATCTCGCCAAAACAATAACCGACAAACAAAACAAGTACCAAGAACTGGCGAATTAAATACGTACTATGTGGAAGCAAAAGGCAGCACAAGTGATCCCCATAGTAATATCATCTACCGTAGTAATTCCAAAGTCACTACCACAGAGGTTAAAAAGACTTAATTTGTACCCGAAACCATATACACAACTGCAAAAATTTGTAATTCTTGGCACATGTTCAAGTGTAAGAAACTTTTTAAACTATAAATAAGACCACCGAAACCAATCCTTTTGATTACTACATCCCAGGATAGGTGAATATTTCCCAGCCAAAGATGAGAAGTGAGAAATTCGATGATGATGATAAGACTACTACTGTTACTACTACTACTACTAATAATAATAATAATACTTTGCTTTTCAAAGACATTTTGATTTGGCAGACCCTGGATTGTACAGTTGCTATAGTGACTAGGCTAATGGTTGGATGGTCCGGGATTCGAGTCCGGGTAACTGCAAGAGCTTTTATATTCTTCAAGACCTCCTCTTTCCTCTCGGGTCCATTCAGCCTCCTATTGAATGAGTACCGGGTTATTTGCAAAGGGTAAAGAAGCCAAGGCGTGAAACTAGCCACTCACCAACATCTAGTTTAGATGTTAAGAATGAATGGCACCATACCTGTACTCCCCTATACATCTTCATTTTGTCGACAATTAAACCTCCTTCCTTTTCTTCCATATCTTATTCTTAACTACGTCGATGATTACAAGAAGAATTCACATATTAAAAACGTTACTTCATCAAGGCGTATGGACAAGTGGTCGTAAGTCTTCATTTACTCGTAACTTCAGCTTTAAATATTGTCAGCTTCACTCCCCAGGCCGCTTTAACTTGTTTTATTGCACCCCATTACCCACTAAGAAGTAGACCCGGTAGTCGCCATGTCCTGCCTGGACGTTTTAAAGAATGAAGCCATCTCTTACTACTGCCAGGACACAAATCAACGTTCCTCTGTTGATACAACCGTGGCCTAGTCATTGTACCTAATAATATATCACATGTCAGAATATCTCATTATAAGCAAGAAGAGGTCTTTAGGGTTCCGGGAGGTTGAGGCTGTCAGAGATTCTAGACAATCGGCACAAGAAAGTGGTAAGTTAATCAGCCTTACGCACGGCCGCCATTACCCCCGGGACATATTCTTGTTACTCATATCTCTTAGAGGCTCAGTTAACCTCACAGTCACAGTCAATGAAAAATCCCAATTACCCCATCAGGAATCGAACCCGCAACCTTCCAGCTTTTAGGGCAGTGGGTCAAGTAACTGCGGTACCTCGTGCCTACATCATGTAATTATTTTAGTGTAAGTAATTATATTACAGTATCGATAGTTAGAGTGAAAAAAGACCGAAGTTTTCACGAGTTACCGAAAAAACCGAACTTATGACTAGAGGTCAGAACGTGTGAACACGTGTTTGTATTTTATGTGTATTGTACGTAGATACATATTGTATTAGTACGGACTAAGTATAGAGTATTCAGTTAGTATGGCAATGCATATAATAATAGAACAACACAACAACAATAGAATATATGTAATTAAATTCGTTGTACAAATTCACACATAGATCCCACTTCATCGGAATTTCTGTGCCCAGGATTGAAATGACCTGGGGTTCAGCACGTGGCTCGAAAGAAAGGGAGTTTCAGACAGTCGAGAATCGAGAATCGGAGAATCGATATAGTAATATACAAGAAAAGAAGAGCGTGAGAAGGGTTTAAACTGTGTTTTATAATATAGTCATAATGGTAATAATAATGTGAATTTACAGAAATAAGTGCCATAACTGTTGCATCCACTAGTATCTGTTAGGTTCTGCTTTCTGTTTAACACTGAAGCACCTTAATATACTTCTTATTTCTGTCTGTCATTCTTAATAATGATGTCTCTCGAACCCCAAGAGACATATCTTGTCCCCCAGACATTAATAGATCACAAATTTATCAACCTCATTTCCTTATTCCCAAAAGTTGTCCTTGAGCCTTTGGTACAAACGAGTATGTGCTATATTCTAACTCACGTATTAAATACAATATAAACTACAGGAATTTTCAATTACGTCTCAAGATTGTAGGAAAATTTCATGCGGGGGTCGTTGTGTATATTGCTAAGACCCTACTTTATCTAACCCTTGTAAGAAAGTACAAAGAAAGTTAAAATTTTATATAGTAAATAAATCCTATATATGTACATATATGTTTATACATATGTATATGTATAAACATATATATAAAAGACGTAAGATAGTTGCATTCTTTCCACCCATAATACTGCCATATATCTCTACGGGATACATACATACATACACACACACACACACACACACACACACAGAAACTTTCAGAAGAGGTAGCGGAGTCGAAGCGAGAGGGATGTAAGAACTAAGAGTGTTGAGTCAGAACAACCGAGTTGAGTGTTGTTGTAGGAGGAAGCTCAGCTACTTTACCTCCTGCAGGCAAACTACAGTCACTCTGACCTGTTGTTTCTCTTTCATCTATACGTTATAGGTACAGTGAATGGGAGAGATTTTGTACACATTTGCATCTCTACATTTCAAACTTCTTCCTGATCCCAATTTTCATCCCCTACGAACGAGGCAAATATTCCAAAAGAAATGAAGTCTCTATTAATAAAAATTTGTATAATCGTGTGATATAAATCTTGGGACACACGCTTATTATACCATGTAAAAGATTTCTTCGTAAAATTTTTGGCAGCATTCCGTGTAGCCTACTGAGTTCGTGAATATAAAAAATTGTTTGTAAACAACTCCTTCTCGCCATCTGGATGTGCCCCGTATACGACGTATTATTCTCGTGGAGTAAATTTCCCTTCCATCAGATCACATTCTTCTACTTATTCGAGAAACTTCTTGGTTTTCAGAAAAGAAAACCCTTCATTATTCTTTTAAAAATAGACCGCCATTTGTCCCTGATCTCAAAAAAATGAATAAATAAAACCCCTCATTAATATCTATTATTTTACCTTGCCCTTTAGGGTGAGGATTACGTCATGCTTCCGTTCCTTAAACATTTACGAAACCAGAAGTTTATGTATTGGTATTGAACCCACTCCCATTTACGTACAACACCTTAAAATTTAGGTACATATTTTTACAATATCAGTGTTTATGTTTAAAATATTTTTATCGCTTTTTGAAAAAACACAACGTAAAACAATTCTATAATTACAATATTAATAATTAAAAATATTAATATTATACTACAAAATAGTAATCAATAAAGCTACTAAGGCACATTAACGTTTTAATCTAAATCCGAATTTATGTAAGTTCTATATTACGTCACCCGGAAGTGTCTGCACTCGATTGATTTTCTAATGTCATGGTGTTATTAACCTCACTCAGAATACGGACACAGTGGGGGTTCTTACGAAAACGGTGATGAATTTTCAGGTTCCATAAAATTCTCGAAAAACTTAGTACTGGGTGTAAAGGAGTTACCTCTTAGTTAGGTATTCAGTCCCTCGTTTATTGCAACAGTCAGTTAATAACAAAATTGTTCATATTCTTGTATCGAAAACGTCGACCTTAGTCAGAATGCTCATCACATTGTGCACTATACTCAATGCGCCTTTCGTTGCACTCAATCTGTACGGCCCAATGTCACATAATTACTTATTCCTACCAACTCATTAGCACTGCTGAATCATCATCGTCATATTCACAGACGCAAACAATTCATAAAATAAGAGGCAAATCAAGACCGTATCTTGGGTCGTTAGAAGCTTGTTGCTGTGTGCAGACAGCAACTCCGATTAATTACATGGATACCTTCACATTTTGTACACGTCATGCTGGATTATGAATGACAATCTTTGTATGCATTTGCAAGAGAAATGAGCAGATGTTGCAAATTAAGTGGCATCTGTGGCCTTGAATTTACCGCCTCTTGGAATCCAACGATCCGTAAATCTCCCATTTAGGTTATTATGTACGTTAATTTTGTTGTAGAATGGGAAACTGCTGTAGTAACGTGGGATCACCCAGAGTGCGCTGTGGAAACTTAGCGTCTCTAGCTACTATACATACTTGTGTAATATAACAGTGTTTTACAAGGCAAATCTGCTTTAAAGTGACTTGCCAGGGTACCAGGTGTGTTAGAAGTGAAGTTGACATCCACGTGGTTATCTGCTGAGCGACAGAATCGGAACTCATTACTAATAATGGCTTATGTATTATCGAAAACACGACAGATTATTCATAATATCATCAATAATCGCTACATGTTTTGGTCCATAGACACCACCATCAGGCACTGAAATACGTGATTTAATACATAAGTACCTACGCATGTAGATGTCTTGAAATTTGTTAGATCTCAAAAATTTTTAACCTGTATTGTAAAGTTGTCATAGCAGTGAATTCAGCTTTCACTCTAGCACAGCAAATAATCAAATCAAGCACATTTCTTACAAATTTTATGTTTTTTTTTGAGATGATACAGAATCTTCCTGGTTTTGTGGACTCGACGTGTTAATTGCTGTCTACATAAATGTAACATATTAGATGCTAATATACGTCACCCGAAACAAGTGTATGAATTTAGACATCTAGGACCACTTCAGTTCTGACTTTTTTTAATGGCCTAGTATTCCTGAAATACATAAAACATAAAACGCTTCGGCAATTGTACCTGCTTCTGTCGTCTGTTGAAACGTGTGGAGATGTACTCAGCTGGACTTACAGGGCGAGATAAATTGAAACCATTGAACAGATAAAAGTTTTGTTTCACTACTCCTTTCCCTTCAGTATCTCAAATGCATGGCCGGTCCCAGTAGCCGCGCGGTCTAAGACGTATGTCTGGGGCCGCTCGCCTGCTGAGATCGTGGGTTCGAATCCTACCGGCGGCATGGATGTTTGTCTGTTGTGCGTTTTGTGTTTTGTCAGGTAGAGTTCTCTATGACGAGCTGATCACTCGTCCAGAGGATTCCTACAGACTGTGATGCGTCGTTGTGTGTGATCTAGAAACCTCAAGAATGAGGAGGCCGAGGCCCGCGCTGGGCCGCAGCGCCACATGAAGAAAAAAATTAAATGCATTAGAATAAATTTAGACATTTGTTCACAGAGCAGTCACGTGGCCATCCCTTCTTTTTGAGAAGATCTTCAGCCTCTTTTTGCAGTTGTAAGACCTCTCTTACTCTCTTTCATTGTTAATCCTCCAACAATTTGTGTTGTAGACGTACCTTAGCCAGTTCTTGCAAATTTATCCTTCAATCTTTCAATACCGGCCTTCGTGCATTACAAATTTTATTCCTACATGCATTTTTTCATTGCTTGACAGCCATAGTGGGCTTAGGCCTCCAAATATTTGAGGTTTCTAGATCACACTCAGACACACTTCACTCGGCAGGACTCCTTTGGACGAGGGATCGGCCCGTCGCAGAGACCTCTACATAACAACACAGAAATATCCATGCCTCCTTCGGGATTCGAAACCGCAACCCCAGTAAAAGAGCGATCGCAGGTCTACGCCTCAGACCGTGCTGCCATCGGGATCGGCCTTCAAGTGAACTACAAATTTACACCCCTGCGTGTTGTGCAGTAGCTGGAATTTAAACACTTCTTATTTGAAGGTTTGACTGTGTGCGCTATACGCAAGTGAGGAAGTATATTTGAGAACAGGTTTTAAAGAAGGATTCTTAAAAGAAGAAAAGCCAATACTGTAAGAGCGTAAGAAAAATAACCTGCAGGTCCCCTTCAAAATTTGCGCCCTTTACCACTTAGTACTTGGCGACCCACAAATGGTGTTGCTCTCTCTCACTGGGACCAGATATTGAGAAATGTACCGTACAAAATTCTCGGAAGAGCAGGTGCTTCGACATTCTTTCACAAGTTCGTGAAAACAGTTGTTTTAAGGCTGTGTATATTTTCTTTCATTTCAGGAAATACGCACGATCTACAAAATCCAATATCCAAGTATTCGCAAATGTAAAAACACTTGAACCGCTGAACTTATTCATCTGAGTGCCCATTTAAAGCGATCCTCCAACGTGTACCTTTAAAACATTCACGTCGGTTTCTATGCCCGTATGTCCTCTAATGCGTCGTCTGATTGTTATCCAGGAATTTACACAGAAAAGTGTTTTATTTTCTTTCCCTGCTGAAAAAATCATATTATTTCCACTTCAAATTCCACTATTTCTGTATATATATATTCAATCTCCCAAACGCAAATTACCTCTCTGTCTTTGTAATAGACTCTTGTTTCCAGAAACCACAATATCCATCAGAGGCTCCTGTTTTTCCTCTCTTTATTTTCACGGTAAATAGACAGTACTGTGTATTGCTATCTCACAGTTATTACAGTTGTCTATTTCTGTACTGACAGACTTTATATCCATTTACAAGATTTCTCCTGTGTTTATGTTTTAGTTTAGATGCTTTCATTTACAAGACCGACAAAACCTTTGTATTGAGATATTACGGTTTAACAGTGCTTTTGTGGCGAAACCTGATGAAAAGAGACAGCTTGGAAGACCTAGGCGTGTATGAAAGAGTAATATTAAAATGGAACTTCCAGAACTTGTATGAATAAATCTAGACTGGATTATCTGGTTCAGAATAGACACAGGTGGCAGACCTTTGTGAATGCGGAAATAAACATTGGAATTCCATAAAATGAGGGGAATTTCTTGACTAGCCGAGGACCTGTTTGCTTCTCGACGAGGAGTATGTTCCACGTGGTTAGTTGGTTAGATGTTAAGAGTTAGGGCATCATGCAGCGCCGTGAGTGGTTACCAATGGTTACCAACAGCACTGGTTAACATGGTTCCGCTCTTGTCAGTGTATAATATGGAAGTAGCATGTCTTTTCAAATGTAGGTATTCAAGTACCAGAATATACGGCGTCATTATTAAAGACAATTTTTTAATTTTTAACTACTTCGAAAATACAAATTCGCATAAAGTTATTTTCGACAATAATTTATAAAAAAATTATTTTAGTAGCTCTATTTCAGGCAGTCCGTCTTTTTTCATTGCCTCGAGCAACATTGCCTGCCTACAGTTTTGAATAATTTTAGTGACCCAAGGTTCGATGAACGTTGGCCGGTCTGGGGTTATTAACCCCTTTCCGTTACGTTCATGTCTTAAATTATTCGCGCCTAGCCCTTTCACATATAAGTACTACACACCAATTTGCCTCATCGACGGAACTTCAGTACTTGATTAGAAGTTAGGGAAAAACAAGAAAGACGATGTAACTTTAAAGGCTATTTTACGTTTATGGTTCCGTGCATCATTGATCTCTATTAATAATTGTCCAACGAAATGAAACACAAAGCAGTCTGCTTATTATTCTGCAAGTTCACTCTACATGTTTCTGGTGTCAACCACGCCCATCATCAGGGGTACACAAAACTGTAACTACATCCTCCGGTATTGTGCAGCTACCTCCCTCCAACGTGGCCAAGCTTGGCCACGTGGGAGGGAAGTAGCTGCACATAAAATGTGACTAGTACCGGAGGTTGTAGCTACAGTTTTATGTAATGCTGATGATGGGTGTGTTTAACACTCGAAACATGTAGAGTGAACTTGCAGAATAATAAACAGACTGGTTTGCGTTGGATCTCGTTGGAGAGTTATTAATATTTTAACGCAATATTGAGGCGTTTTCGCTTCACAATATTTGCCTTGGAAGAGAAATAACTGTTACATATTCTAAGTGTCGTGTTTTTAGCCTTAGTTACCGAGCATGCAGAACGCATGTTTACCATTACCTCGTCGTCTGTGGCCTGTTCGTATCTAAAAATTTTTTCCACTATGCCTCTTAAAGGACGTGCATTTCGGAAAGAAACTTCTGAACATTAAATAGGTTTTGATTTTCTCTACTTCTCGTGTCTAATATATTTCTCATTATAAGAAGGATTCGGCTAGATATTACCATAAATATACATAGGTCGTTATATAAATTGACTTCATTCTTGTTAGATTTTAATGACACTTAAAATTTGTCAGTCGATTCCCCCCCCCCCTCAAAAAAATATTCTCGAATATCGAATTTTTGTAAAAATTCGTCTAATGTAAACAAAGTATTTTCATGTGGACTGACAGACACACATTCTGGGGTTAATAGTCAATTAGCAATTTTGTGAACGCACCTTAAACAAGTGGGTCGGGTAGCTCAGTAGGTATAGCGACTGGCTACAGGCTGGACGGACCTGGGATCGAACCCGGTGGGGGGTCGAGATTTTTCACACCTGTCCAGAACAGCCCTGGGCCCACCCAGCCTCCTGTAAATTGGGTACCCGTTTTTTCCCGGTGGTAAAGAGCGGCCGGGCGGTGATTCTGATCCCTCACCCCCTTCTAGTACCGTGGTCAAGAAAGAGTAGAGCTATACCTCTACTCCCCCTATGGGCCGTACGGACTGTACAGAGCCTCAGTGCCTATACAAGGGTGCACTTTACTTTTGCCTACCTAAAAACAACCCATTCTTCACTATCTCAAGAACACAGTGAAATCTATACCCATAAATTTGTATCCCAATAGATTCATTAGACACTTTTGTCATTATATTTAACTTATAGAGTACAGAAGGCTACGTGAAGAATGAAAAATTTAAGACTCGTCACGGGCTGGACGGTCTTGGGATCGAATCTCGGTGGGGTGCGTGATTTTCCGCTTCTCTCCAGACCGGCTCTGAAGCCCACCCAGCCTCCTATGCACTGGGTACCGGGTCTTTCCCAGGGGTAAAGCGGCCGGTGCGTGGCGTTGACCACCCACACCATCCGACGCCGAGGTTAAAGAAAGAGTTGAACTGTACCTCTATTACCCTATGGGCCTTCGTGGCCTGCTGAGGGGTGAAATTTACCTTTTTTTACTCTATGACAAATTTAAAAGTGTGCCAACTATGCACTCCACGTGTACAGAGTTGTTTCTGAGTAACGAAATGGAAAGGGAAATTTTGTTCTACCCCTGCAATTGAAGTTGAATTACTTAGCTGTTAGAGAATGATGGAATAAATGGATTCCAAGGGACGTAACTTTGGGCATGAAAAGGCGTTGAGGAACCATCTGAATAATAACGTGACTCTTATTAGCAGTACCCTGTCAAATGGAAAATTGATGCATTGAGGAAGCTAGAAAAAATACACGGCTGTACACAGATTATTAGCTTTAGGAACGAAGTAATTAGCTTATAGGCTTGAACATTTCATTTGTGGAATAATTTATGCAAGTACTAACAGATGGCTCTGATGTGCTTGTAGCAGATATATCTCATAATTCCTTTGCCTGAACATCTATATCTTCGGCTAATTAATACAGTGTAGTGTGAAACAGGCAGAAAACCCAAAGGATTTACTGAGAAATGAAAGGAATAAATTTTATGAGGTGAAGTTGAAAAGGCAACGTTAAGTAGAGAAAACTATATTTATCTTACTACAAATACAATGTTGATATCACAATTTAAAATTTGTGTCTCTAACCCGTAAAGTTCCGTAGGATACAACAGTACAACACCAAGTAATTACAACGTTACACGTAGGTTATTTGTTTAAACTATAATATTAACTTCATCATAAATCCAGATGATATTGATACATTTTTCTCGTCTTGTCACGTGTTTAAAATTCCATCGGAACAGAAATTTGGCTATTTTATTCGCAGCAGTTCATGAAGGGTATTTTCCACTTCCTCGTTTCTCTCGAAATGACGATATTTCAAATGTCACTTCAGTGACAAAAACAAATCATCAGTGATGGGACATAATCATTCAGCAAGACAGTACATCATCACATAGCGCAAATCAGACCCAAGATTTGTTGCAGAAATTTTACTGGGAACTTCCGGATTGTACAGACTACTGTCCGGGGTGTTATGTTGCAAAACCTTCCTCAGAATTCCCGAAACAGGATGAGAGGGTAGCTTGTTTTGTACTTTATGTAGCTTGTAGTAGATAAGCGTAACAGCCTTAGCTAAAAAATACTCAATATTCTTCACAAAGAATGGCCATTACTTTATCGGACATTCCCCAAGTTAGTAATATATTTTAGACGAAGGGAATGCGAGAGCTACATTTACGAATAATTCTTCGTTTTACGTTGACGTTATAAAAGTTTCTAACTTCACCGAAACCTGGCTTAGAGTACTGGAAATAACCAATAACAATTTCTTAATAGCAGAATATTCTTGATAACTGCGCTTTTCTGGGTTAATTCACAGCGAATAGTGGTAAATTCTCACCGACTTTTCGGGACAACTTATATGTCCCATCCTCAGTGTTCAAGAATCCTTGAACACTAAGGACGGGACCAACACGTTGTCCCGAAATGTCGGTGAGAATTTACCACTACTCGCTGTGAAATAACCCAGAAGAGCGCAGTTATCAGATACTTCACGGTGGAAACCTGAAATCACGAATGGAATATTCTGATTTTGTGTTTGGAGTGTGATATTGTCGCTGCGTGCCCACGTTTCAGAATAGCATGCTGCCTCCATTTTTTTGAGGGAGTAGACTTAGGCTCTAAGGAGTTATGTTCCTGACATTGCTTTAAATTCAGCAAGTAATATACAATACAGAAAATCTAAACTCATTTTTCTTCAGGACAAATCTTGTATACAAATTTACCTACTCACTAAAATTTATTTTTCGGGTGCTACTTAAAAGATTTATATTATTTAAGTTATCTAGAAAGTTTTCGAAATGTATTTTAGTCTACGGAAGAATGGCTAAAATCTCAACGAATCATTTACGGCCTACTATTTTCCATTTCAGAACTTGCGACATGCATATTAGTTCAGTATTGCCGTCTAAAAGTTTCGATTCTGCCCCCTGGCTTTGCTATTAGAAACAGGTGATGGGTGCGATAAGGCTTGTGAAATTTATTTGTCTGCAAACCCTTTACTGTACAATGCTATTCGTGAGTTGGTTTTCTAACAGCGATGTTGATAATCATTCCGTTCTTTTGTTAGAATTTTTTTTCAGGAGAATAAGCTCCTTCCATCCTCAGGGTAGAAGATTCAATTCCCTTACTCCGACTATACTTACTTACTTACTTACTAACTCCAAGGAGAAGGGTCCTTCTTGAGTAGCTAAACGGTTTGCAGCTAGTCAAGAAATTCTCCACATTGTATGTAACCCGAAGGTCCATTACCACATTCACAAGTGCCCGCCATCAGTTACTATCCTGGGCCAGCTCGATCCAGTCCATACCCCAACATCACACTTCCTGAAGATCCGTTTTATTATTATCCTGCCATCTATTCCTGGGTCTCCCCAGTGTTATCCCGAATATAGCGATAACAGTTACTCAATTATTACACCAACCACTGCACATATATAAAATTTATAAAATTTACACATTAAAACATTAAAAACGCTCCGATATGTTTCGGTCCTAAGACCATCCTCCATTCTGTGCGAATGCACATCCGTAGCAGGGCACTCTTCGCAACATAACACTACACAACACGGCATGCTGCCACAACACCCAACTTGTACAAAGAAATTAATATGTGACTATTTCTAGTGTGACTTTAGCAAGGAAGATATAGCTCCCTGAGGATGGTCTTAGGACCGAAACATGTCGGAGCGTTTTTAATGTTTTAATGTGTAAATTTTATATAT
>Ga0123354_10004952_pt1 | contig 19134 bp, 13 predicted proteins | sample TergutLab28metaG_2_FD_97872 | JGI IMG/M metagenome (GOLD analysis project Ga0123354, IMG submission 97872) | Labiotermes labralis P4 segment gut microbial communities from Petit-Saut dam, French Guiana - Lab288 P4 | ecosystem: Host-associated > Arthropoda: Insects > Digestive system > Gut ...
AAGGCATTCTGAGCAATGTCTGTTTCCTTCCCCACAAAATGCTTTTTGTTTCACAAATTTATCCCGCTTAGTTCTCGAAATATTCAGGTTTTGCGAATATCATGTGCAAAATTTAAATACCCCGCAGAAAAATTCGGCGAGCTGGGACTTACAATTGGGATTTAACTCGGCGTTTAAAGGGTTAAACATATTGATACAAACATAATTTTTTTATACTTAAAATGACTGTACACGGAGAAAATACAGTCCTTGTGTAAAAGATGTTTGATGCATCTGCCCTGTGGCAAAATGCGCAAACATTTGATGCTGCAATTCTGTAGTACACGCTGCTAATTTTCTATGAAGACTGAATACACCACACACTTTCAAATAATGAACCACGTAATGGTTAACATAGAAGAGCTATCCTTAACAATTATTCCCATAGAAAGAGGTCATGCAGTCTTAAATCTATTGAGAAATTTCTCTAAACAGATAAGCACCCTGTAACAAACATACTGTACTGTTTATACATAACATAATGTGGTATCAGATTAATTACAGCACTTACTTTAATATAAACAAGGAACTGCTTAAAACTTTCCTCTGTATCCACAACAAAAATGTTCCTTTGTGGAAGACGCAGTTTATGATAATCCACTTGAGTTAAGTCATCATCCCATGTTCCTTCTTCCTGGTTCACGTTAGGAATCATTGCCTCCGCACCCTGCTGCTGGCTGCAACCAAATGGAACACAAATAGTCACTACACGGGGGTGAGCTATCACCTTAGCTGGTAGACTGAAGTTTAGCAACGTGACAAAACATTTTTTTAAGCTTAAAACTGGAAATGTCAGTTTCATGTCTCCCATCTGGAAATTGCTTAAAAAATATGAGCTATAAGGACTTAAGAACATCAAAACATATGAAATAAAAAAAAAAAGCTAAAGTGCACCTTTGTACAGGCACTGAGGCTCCGTACAGGCTGTACGGCCCATAGCGGAAGTAGAGGTATAGTTCTACTCTTTCTTGACAATGGCACTAGAAGGGGGTGAGGGGTCAGCACCACGCCCCGGCCGCTCCTTACCTCCAGGAAAGACCCAGTACCCATTGTACAGGAGGCTGGGTGGGCCCCAGGGCTGGTCTGGACAGGTGCGGAAAATCTCGCCCCCCTCCCCCCCACCGGTATTCGATCCCCGGACCGTCCAGCCCATAGCCAGTCACTACACCGACTGAGCTACCGGGCCCACAAAACATAAAATATAGAACTACTGAATAACATTTAATTGATGAAAATTCAAATCCTTTGGTACATCATGTCATGTCATGCCATGTCAACTGGTAAGTATTCCTGCTGCTTCAGAGGAGCATGGAGCTTCCAGCTTCAGGGTCCAGCAGTCCAAGAAGATTGCCAAATCAGTTACTCACTGCAGATTTCATGAAACATTCAAAGGGTTAATAAAAACATGAAAAATTAATTTTAAAAGAAGAAAGATCGCATAGATACGTAAGGTAAAAAGTGTCTCATTTACTGCAGCGTCTCCTACACAAACTGTTGGAAGCTCAAAAAGCATGTATGATAAACTGACCTACATGAAGCCTCCTCTTGAAGCATCCGGATATTGTATGGCTGTTTATGTTTCGGAATTCCGTATGTGTTTGCCCAGTATAAGGCCTCGGATTCATCCCCGTTAATATTCACACCCTCAACAAGTTCCAACTGTAAGTCTTCATTGTCACCAACTGCTTCACGCACCATTTCCCTCCAGCTCTCATGTCCTAGGATAAATTGATTATAGTATCATGTGAAGTATACAGCACACATGAGGGAGAACAGATATGCTGCAGAGTTTTGGTGGGAAAACCCAAAGAAAACAGACACTTGGAAGAACCAGGTGTAGATGGAAGAATAATATTAGAACGTATATTCAAGAAATAGGATGGAGGGCAGGGCACAAATTGGATTTAGCTTGGCACAGGGACAAGCAGCAGGCTGTTTAGAACATGGTGAATAGCATTTGGTTTCCATACAATGCAGGGATTTTCTTGACTAACAGGGGATGGATCAGCTGCCCATGAAGGATTCTGCTCAGTGGAATTACTTGTTACTGAAAGTTGGTTCAACAAAAGCATACATCATGATCTTGCCAACAGAATTTATTTGTTGCTTCTGTATCACCACTGTGAGTACCTCCAAGTACACAGTGCTGAGTGACAGGATGACTGGTAAATCATAAATATAAAAAGATGTGGAAGGCAGTGGTCATGGCCTGATCTCAGGTACTGTCCAAGCATTTAAACCTAGGGACTTATGATTGTCAGTCTCTGTGCTGAGATATGGGGCCAAAAACCACTTAACAGCATTGAACCAGTCACATTTGATCTGTACATCACAAACACAGCCTGCAAAAAATAAATTTTGATGCAGCTTTTTCAGTTTCACAGACTGCAACATTAGACAAACAGAATGCTTACATGAACCAACACACTCCTTGCTGTATTTGTATGTTTGCATCTTCTTCCTTCATCAACATTTCCTCCTACATGTGGGTCAGCTCTAGCGTACAGCTGCTCAGTACAACACAGTACATTCTTAACAGCTTCCTAACACTTCACTATTTACATTTTCCCTTTTCCATTGCTAATTTTACTGGGACAATCTAATCACAAACACTTCAAGCCATCACAGAACATGTGATCAATATTTGTACTTACCTAAACTAGTTTCTATGTACCGTTTGTGGATGAGGAACTGGAGGGCCCCTGCACTTCGTTTTCGGTTAAGGTTTGGGCAAGATTCTGGTGGTAAGTTATAAGTCTTTGTTAATCTAGCAATAAGTTTGCCCAAAGGTTTATAATGCAGTTTTGCTGTTTTCACATCAGGTATATTCAGCCTTCTGCAAAAACACAAAAGAGCACATCAAGACGTTTCTTTTGTAACTACAGTAAAACCAGCACATTAGGAGGACACAATATGCCACATCCAACAGCGTATAACACTCATCCGTATTACTGTAACACACATACCCAACACAATAATAAATACAAGGCAAACCCTCTCCCTCCACACAGTCACAACAGTGACAAGAAGTTAGATCCATACTAAGGGCCAACAGTTCTGGAGTGAGCAGTGAACTCCACTGTTATCTGGTGCACCCCACTCATTGCATGTGAGCTGACATACATCTTTGTAAAAGCAATCCCATTACAGGCCTGGACAGGCCCAGAGGTTTCCAGGAAGTTAAGGTTCCCAGATTTCATGACAATGGCACAGGATTGTGGTAGGTTGTCCAGCCTTACGTACCAGCCGCCTTAACCCCCAGAAAATACTCCTGGTACTTATTTTTGTTACAGGCTGAGTCGACCCCAGGGCCATAATGCGATCGGAAGGATTTTACGTCAATGAAAAATCCACTGACACCAGCAGGGATCGAACCAGCGACCTTCCGATTTGTAGCACGGCACCTTAACCACTGTGCATCATGGTCCTCCCATACATCTTTGTAGGTAAGAGAAATACTGTAATGATTATGGTCACATTGTTAGGTGCCACTGTACAAAACTTATGTCACCTGGGTGGCCAGATACCCAGGATCGTGCATCCCTGCATTAAGTGCCACTGATCTACTGCAGAAGTGGAAATTTTTGTTAACAGTCCTTTAAGTAATCCTGACATACTGTAGGGATGAAACACACACTGGTTTCAGTCAGAAGTTTCATAATTCTATTTTAAATTACTGTACAGGCCATTTTCGCACGATCACATTTGTGAAATTTGATTACTTCCACTTGTTTTATACTGTTTTACAATGAACTCCTTAACAATGGCCCAGCTGCAAGCAAAACATGTTGCAGATACAATAAAATAGTTGGGGTATCCCAAACACAGTGTACACAGTTCGTGTTGATACAAGGTACATGTTAGAAACACATCAAATAATGCTTACTCAACAATAGACTCTGCCTCAGCAAAACTGTTGCGTTTACCCAACAACCCATCCAAAAATGATACCAGAATCTGCTGATGATTTGGGCTACCCAACAGAAACTCTTCAGCAACTAACAGCTTGTCTTGGAACACTAATGGAATGATGAAATCTTCAACAGTAAAGTGCTCATGGAGTTGAAGCAGAACTGCACTCTGACATGCCTACAAAGATCAAGTAAAAATTACTCACATTTGAACACTATTTGGAAAAGAGTAATTTGTTAGGGAAAGACAAGGTTTAATTAAACACTGATCTTGAGCAGAAAGAGGCAGTCCTTCTTTAATGCTGCCTCCAAACAGTCTTTCACTTTGACAAAGACAAATTTTACTGATAGAAGAGTCTGCAAACATTACCTGGTCGGATATTTTAATTAATTCTTACTGTGAAAAATGCTGTTCTACATTGTTCCATTGTTGTACGTTGCAACTTTCAGAAACATAACCTCAAAGTTAAATGAAGGCTTACAGTAACCAATGAGACTTATGGAACATAAATTATCACCTTATATTATTACATACATTATGATACTTTCAAAACTGTGTGATAAGTAGGGAAAATAAATTTCTGTACAAGATTTCAATGTCAGTCAGAATCCTTGTGATTTTGCGCAGATCTACAATGACGCAACTCTGCACCAAACTACACTGACCAGCAGTACGACCAAGGCAACACAATGACTGAAGATGAATGAAAGACACATAAATAACTGCCAAAGTACAATCTCAGGACTTACTTCTTTGTACTGTTTTCTGGAAACCAAGTTTCTTATTGGTTCTACAAACAGTTCCTTATCATCCATCAAATGATAAGTACTGAACACCATTCTGGTTAATAAGGTGCTTCGTTGCTGGGTAACCAAGGCGAAAGCTTCAAATTTTATATGAGGTGTTAAAAAGTGCTTCAGATCAGCCTCTTTATTTGATGTCCATCTCGAAAATTCTTCCATTACTGCAAAAATTAATTCTACATAAAAACCAGGGATGAAACTTTAGTTATGAAACTATCACTGTGTTACAGTATTTAAGCCTCATACATTTATACTGGAACAACAGAAATAATTCCCATGGTCGGTTGGGATGACAACACTGTACACTTTCCCTTTTCCATCTACCGCTGTATTCACCCCCAACTTCCTCTTGCCTGTTCAACAGTCCAAAATGCTGCTGAATGTAAGAACTATGATAACAGGATTGGAGACAGGAAAGTACGGTCTATGTGGAAGCACGAAAAGTTCAAAGTAGATAGTAAAGAGGTCAATCCACGAGCCTTCTTTCTGTGACCTTAGTATAAGTATTTCACGTATGCTTCATTTTTGTTAATGCTACAATACTGACAAGGCAAAGCTACAAATTATACCATGTTCACCACTGCTTCTTATTTGGAATGGTAACGACACCTTCTGCCACTTTGGAATGGAACAAAAGGGACTTATCAGAACTTAAACTAAAATGAGTACAAAAGATCAGTACCTATCAGTTTAGTCTTCTGGAATGTAATATGAAGCAGTCTGGTACACAGGTACCAACATTTCAAAGCAACCCACCACCTCCAACTTCAGGGAATAAAACTGAAGTTATAATTCTAAGTTCTCTGAAAATGTTGGTAACTGCATACCAGATTACATGCAAACTGCTTCTCTGAGACTACAACCTTGACATTTACTGCCATGGGAACTTCAGTCTCAATACCAGTACGTAACATACACAACACTTTCAATAACACATATTCAGGGAAAAAATTCAGGCACGCTAACTTTGTAAGACTCTCCTGCTTATAACTACAGTAATGCCTACTAACCAAATGATTAATATGAAATTATTTTAAACTTGTTGATCAGGTATGTTAAACACACTTACTTCTCAAATTACACTATTACCGGAATCACATCAGCATCACTCTACACAACAAAATGACAACAAGTTGCTTCAAACGCCTAATAACTAACCTGTAAATGACAGAGAACTTTGTTTGCACTGGTGAATATCCCCACAACACATCATCATTTGCAGTGTTGCTTCATATGGATTGGGCACTGATGCAAAATACTCTTGCAGCATCTTCGTCACCCCCTCACTCTTCTTCCCTGTTAAAAAAGACTTTTAACAACAAACATGGAGAAAAAGAGGTGCCATCAACAGGACAAAAATGCACTGGAAGGACAGAAAGTGTAACTTATGATTAATTTGCATCTAAATAGCACAATGTTACCATACTTGTCATTTTACAATATTTGTGGGCATTGAACCAATTTAAAGTGATACCAAGTAGATCATTTAGCCTTTCAGCATCACAACACAACTACAGTCTTCATTTTATTTGACAACTATCACTAGTCACTTCTCACTGCTATTCCACTGCCTGTGTGGGTGAGCAGCTGAGTCAGCTATAGTAACACAACAAACAAGATGAGAGGGGCTGACAATCGAGTTGCCAGATAAAATAACGATCCCATATTTGTACCTTTACTAGGCATGTCAAAATATCAGGATACAATTATTTCTTCTGTGACAATTTATCAACTTGGTATATCAAAGAGTGGTATAACATACGCGTCGAACAGCAGCCAACCAGATGCATTTCACCAGTATGGCATCTTCAGTACAATGTAATTGCTTGTCAGATGTCCTGAAAGGAGTTGTCAACTGACAATCCATTTTGGTGATTCGGGCGTGAGCTTAGATCATAATCGCCATGCTTACATATAATGAATATCACCTACATACAAGAGACATTGTATGCCTCCAGTTACTTTCTTCCAGTGCTGGCTTTCAAACATCTCCATCTACACATTACTAATTAATAATTCTCTATTCAACATGCTTAATAAAACTAAAACAATGGAAACAGTGGCAAACTTTGCAGTTATAGCTTATAGAAATTCTACAAAGATATGTCATCCATATTGAATTATATAAATCTACAATTCTTCATAAACCACATGTTGATCAAATATTTTTCAAGGAGGCATTTCATGTCCTTCTGGAGCTTCTTGTGCTTAGTACCTTCTGCTTACAAGTTACAGTTTGTTCATGCAAAGGTAAGCAGTTTCTGTACAGCAAATATTTGTGATGTGTACTTTTTTATGGGTACTCTGCTGGAGGTTCTCTCTGCACAAAACAATGACATCCAATCTCAAATTACAATCACAAAAAACTTATGAACAGATTATGGAACCTTCATACCCACATCTAAATCAAAGATACTGACATGATACGGCACAAAGGCTACTGAAGGAAATTATAATTTCATGAAGTGTGCCAACAGAAAAATCTTCTCAGAACACCAACAAAATCTCATATTAACAAACGAAGCATTTAAAAGAGACTTTATTAACTGCATACATAACCTACATAATGCCCAGATGCCTTTCAGCTGATTCATCCATGGTGTTGTAACATCCCCTGGATCACCTGATGGATATTGAAAATGGTTATGTTGACTTGCAACATCAAGGATTTGCTGCTGAGAATTGGCTGAATCTGATCTCAAATTATTATTTCCTCCTCCTCTGGAAGCCATGCTGAAGCACACAAGATCATGCTGTTACACTAAGTTTCATAAATGTACATCAAAATGCAGTAATAAATCACTAGAAATCTGCTACCTTACTTGCTACTCGTTTTAACGCAGACTTTCACTTTTAATACGCAAACCTTACAAGTATACACTCAAAGAACTGGGACTTTGGGCAGCACTTGGAACCAACCACGTCATAAAACACCCAGAACCTAACCTAATAATTGTAACAGCTTGTTACAGATTTACGGGCATGTAAGTAACCAACCTTTTTGGTATAAACTGTTCAATTTATATATATTATATTAGATTTTTTTAAATCGTAACTTGAAACACCATAAAAAAATCCCACAACTGACACAGATGATATCTATAAATGAAAAACTTAAATCACTCTACGTAATAAACAATGCGTACGTTGCTTCTCTTAATCTATTTTCAGATTATTTTACATCATAAAAACTCTTCATTCATTTTTACACAAATCGTACTCCTCGACATACTCTAACCTCATCATCATGAATTTGTTTGCCCACACACACACACACACCCACATAAAACAACTGCCTTCGGAAGTTCCGCCTTCATCCCATTGATCGCGGTATCCCCAATACATGTAATTTCTCTTTTCAAAAACCAATTTCTCTTTTCAAAAACCAATTTCTCTCTTACTGAAACAGATTTAACAAATCTTCGAAGGACCCTTCAACAGAGACACGAAGTAAAAGTGGTTCACCCACACTAACGTATTCATTTTTTCGCCATTACGTGAAACAGAATCGACACACATACACACTCCATCTTTAAAACGGTTCCGTTCCGTGGTGGCATGAGCACAGCTCCGATAGGATAACAACGGGGATGGACGTCAGAGGAACCGTGGTTTCATACCGGGCAAGGATAGACTTTTATTATGTCCAAAGCGTCCAGAATGGCTTTGTTACGCACTTCGCCATCACAAAATTGCTACAATCTCTAACCACATGACGAGGACCAACCTAACACCGAGGAGCTGGGTCCTTGAGAAATTCGTCATTCATCTTCCTATTTATGCCCAGTCCCCTTCGTGCTCCCATCTCTTCTCATGTTTCAATATACTGCAGTTATTTTTCATGTATTATAATTATCATACTCACCTCTTCTTTTGATGTCATGAACCATTCACATTCTGTGGCAAGCATAAATCATAAAGCTAATTAGTTTCCTCCATTCTCCTCTTGCTTCCTCTCTTATAGGACCAAATCCCATCCATGAGACCTAAAATGTTTACGTTCTCCCCTAGGGCCAGAGGCCAAGTTTTACACACCTACAAAGTAAAGATATACCTTCATGTCTTTGGATGGCAAACAGAATTGTTCCGAACTAAATGGTAGTAACATGCCTATTAACCTACACAAAATTTGTCAATTTCATTTTGACTTGTCACTGTCATTCCTAAGTATGCCAGTTATCCAAAGGATTTATCACTCATTTGATATCACACGTCCTTGCCATTTTGTGGCACCAGCATGTACTGTCTATTTGGCTGCATTTACTGCTAGACCGTCTTCTTCGTTTCTAACCTAGAATGTGATGAGACTGGTCCACAGTCAACAGTATTCAACTGATGTTACCAAACTGTTGTACACAGCAACATGCACTCCCTTGCATTAATAACTGGCAATGGAATGCAATGTCATACCCATAAACTACATGTTTTTCTTTGTCAGCATTTGCTGCATAATAAGGTGTCACAATATTTAAAGTCTCATACTTGATGGTATCAGAAACGTGACTTAAAATGTGTGAAAACGCATTTTAAAATCATGTCTATAAAGAAACAATGAGGTTCAAATGCAAATGTCCTAACCCACAGACAACTGCTTTTCCTGGTGACTGTGTATGAAACCTCTATAAATTGAAATAAACAACATACATGAATGCAAATAAAGATAAGGAAGGATATTTAGGATATTTCTCAGGATGGGTGAACATCATGCCCAGTGACTCTAACCTGGAAGTAAGGGTAAGAACTTGAACAACTGGCACATTTCACAATATCGAGAACTGCATTCACATCTCCAAAGCATTAGCAGCACATATGTAGAAGAGAAATGCATACATTAGCTTCAGCTCTGACACAATCACATCAATTGCAATGAAATTTGGTATGCAGCCCCACATGGAGTTGGTGAACAAGTTAAATTTTGGTCCGTGTGATACAAGCATTGAGCTCAGATCATATTTTACATACTTCCCACTTGCAGGAGTCATCCAAATATTTTTTACTTTGTACGAAAATCAAACCTCGAGTCATATCAGGAATATAATGCTTTTTGGTGCTATTAGTAGTTAACAAAATGCAAACAAAAATTATTTCTAACACTTACCGTGTTTGCAGTGTACCTGAACTGACCATTTGTGTTCATTTTTTTTGGAACTGACAAACAAAACAGTCAACCAACAACCAGTTTGTGAAGTCCTCACAGCAGCACAATCAAGGATTACATCTGGGATGTGACACCACATTGCCTTCACCTTCAATAGACCTTGAACTCTTGAAGGTGCAGACAACCCATTCCTTCAAACAATGGAAACCGTACCCAGTGACTTAGCATCACATCCCAGTAGACAAGAATCACTCACACAGTAATAAATTTTTTTGTAAAATACTTATCTGTAAAAGTAAGGTGAGGCTGTATACACACATGTGCATTCTAGATTTGAATATTACATCATATCAAATAGAAGCCAAAAGGCAACAAAGATAATTAAATTCAAGGAGTTTGCATTCCAACATTATTCCATGCATGCTTTATAGCATTCATTTAATAATGCAGCCTTAACTGGCTGTGAGATATGAATTAGGAGTACATAACCTGCAAAAACAATGGATATATAAAAAAGAAATAAAAAAAAAAGAAAGAAAGCAAGATAAATGAAAATATGCCTTTTCCACTTTGAAATTAAATCCATCAAAGACAGGAACACAAGTAGACAATTACATAAATACGACAAACAGAAATAAAACACAAAATAGTGAACAATTAACAAGCAACATTTTATTACATATTTCCACCCCCAACTACTGATTCCACAGCCACACCATTGCTTTATCATCATCACACAGGCTATGGATTTCTCAGGTTAATCTACACGGGATTTGCAGTTTGTGAAGTGGCATAGGGTAAGGCTCTACTCTGGGCACTTTGGTTTTCCCAGCCAATTATCATTCCACCAGGAACCAGTACAGTTGGCCCATTTTAGGTTGCAGTACCAAGGACTACAGACACAGCTCACGTCTAATACAGTGAAGAAATAGTCGTAAGTCATTTGATGTAACAGCAGCACTGATAATTCACATTACATCAGCTGGTAAATACAGTAGTAACTGCAGGTGACTTGGGCTGCACAGACCCCAACATGTTGGCAGTCAGCACCCCCAAAATACCTGTAACTATTTACCATCAACAAGGCATCATATTAAAAACCCAAATCTTCATCCACACCACTGAGAGACCCAATACCTCACACAATGGCAGATGTTCCAAATTGATATTTGAGCCTATTTGAATGCCACACAACAAACAAGGACACATCTTCCAGTACCTGCCAAATCCAACCTTTCTCACGTATTGTACATAAAAGGTAAACCTTTTGCATTGGATGATATATTTATTTCATTTAGACTTGTGTTCTCTTCATGGATTTGACTGTCACAGATTTCCAGTGACAGAGTGCTTCTAAAAACTGGATGCATCTTACAGCGAAGATGATTTCAGTATTCTGGGCTGTGATGCCATGCAGTTCTGTATGCAGTTAACACTTCAGAAGAACCTGCCTTCTCCACCCCTACCCTCCAACCCAAACATATCTACAGCAGGCTCCTCATGACATATTGGGCATTATGTACCAGGCTGCTAGGTGCCTCAGACCAGATATTCACCACTGTGTAGACCTCACTCTCGAGACTAGACAGAATATTTTTCTGTCATTCTTCACTGCCTCGAAGAACATTCGGAAACCCTGCCTTCAGACATGCACCATCATCATAATAATCAAGTCAGATGTATACCAGGCTGTGTCTACTAACAGAAGGTTAACTCTATGGAGCAGCTTCCATTTTCAAATGTTACCAGTTTCAGTTAACCAAAAAATTCCCTGCATTTTATGGAACCTGGAGGATCATCACTGTGTACAGAACCCACCATTGGTCCCTATCCTGAGACCGGACAGCCCAGTCCACACTTGATCTTACTTCTTTACAGACCAATTTTAATATTATTCCATACACACCCAGGTTTTTAAAGTGTTATGTAACATGTTTTCCTACCAATATTTTTTGAGTACTTACCACCTTCCATGACTGTCTTCATTACACCTAGCTTACACTGGCATGGACGGCCTACATGCAGACTGAGTAACTGAGCTCTAGACTTCTCTCACACCCAGACAGGGAGAGAACACTTAAATGATAGACTTCTGAATTACTGCACTGTGTAAGGTCACAATATGCTACTTGCATCTTCAGGCTGAGTGAGTGTGGTTCAGGATAAAACCATACTAAAAGGGACTACCGTTTGAATTAAACCTGCTGCAAAATCCTCACATTCATAACAGGCACACACCACAGCACAACTGCTCAACTGAAAAAGACTTTTACTAATCCACATACCTCCTCTCACAAATAAAATGCCGAAAGTAAAACTGTCTATTGTACTTTATCAAGTACGTCTTCAGGAGTGGACACATAACTCCATTATAAGCCTTGGCACTAAATCAAGGCCGATGTTCAGCTTTAAGCTATGGCCACTTTCTCAGGGACAAAGCCTCCTGCACCCATTGGTTATGAAGCTAGGTGGATCCCGAGGTCGTCAGTGATGAACAGAAACATCTCTGTTGCGGTCACAAATAGAACCCTTGATCCTCCAGATAATAAGCTAGTTGCCCAGTCACTATACTGAGCTATGCCAGCTCTGATAGTCGCTCAGCTTGTCAAGAAATTCCATTCCTTCTATGGAACCTAACTTTTCATTACTGTGGTCACAAGAACACAACTGCGGGTACTGCTTGTGACCCAGTCCTGCCCACACCCAGGTTATATTAGTACCACAAATGTTACCCAATCCCTCTGGAATAATTTAATTTGCTAAAGCTGCACTTCAGGTAATTAGTTATGAAGTGCTCCTTGCCTCTGATGTTACCAACTGCCACCATCTCATTAAAATTCTGTTCTGCTTTAGTAACACAATATTACCCCATTCTTGTTGACACAAACAGTTTTAAGGACACGCTGTAAATATTCAGTTGAAGGCGAAGAGTAAAGACCAGAAACTGGACAGCTGCAGATGTGTGACAGTACACAGGTATCGCCTTCCACATGCAACCTGTTGTTATGTTTATTCCAGGAGCATTCATTCTACAAAAGAACCGGGAGATCATGTAGCCAATACTTCTACACATTTCAAACATCCTAATAAGCGTTAAAACTTACTTTCACTCTTGATTAACAGAAATGCATCAGTTTATTCATAACAAAAATTGGCTTTTTTGACACAATGAAGCCTGCGCCCCTAATGAACACAGTGCAGCTGCAAGCTTTTACTGGAGATGAGGACACTTCAATGCACTAATGAAAAACACATTAACATGCCTGCAACCAAGTCAAGTCATCACTGAACATACAGACAGACTCATTAGCCCTTACAGCTCAGTGGTTACTACAAGTACAGCTTGCTGTAACACTACAAAACCCTGCATTTTGTCCACAGAATATTCATGTCTTACACTTAATGCTTACTATAAACCACCATTAGTTTCCTAACCAGCATTAACTGGTTGGTCTTTGTAATGGAAACTACAATCTCTATGAGGCAGGAATTAAACACAAACTTTTAACAGCCCTGTTTGCTGGGATATGACACCATGTGGTCTTTGTCTTATGACAGGAAAACAGTATAGCCTCCTCCAAATTCATAACCAAGTTTGTTACCATTTCAACGAATTTCAAACTCAAAAGTGTGAAGACTAACACGGATGTCACAACCATCTGCTTCCTGATAAGATGACTTGCTCTGCTTTCCTAGAGCTGTCTAAGATTTACAATGTGGTGCCTCAACTGTATTCACTATGAACTATGGAATTTAGGCCAACCTGTTAATTAAAGGAAGGCACTTGATTAGTAAAGGGGAAGATGAATGGTCAGTGTTACACCCTAGGCCACTTCATCCTCATCCTCTAGGGTAGGATATGAGGTTGGGTTTGCCTCAGAGCAAGTCTCAATATGGAGGCAGATAACTCTCTGACACTGCGAAGAATCATGACAGTCACCCACACTGCAGTCCAGTTACTTCAGTTTCTAGGCTTCTAATTAGCATAATTATTAAACATGTGAACAAATCCAACATATAGATTACAATCTTCTGTGATGTGACACACTGTAGTTTGGTAGATAGGTACCAACAGTTTGGTGGAATTTGCAGTCTCCATTCCAATCATCTCCTTGGTAACCTCAAATGCCATTATCCATTATCAGCTGCATTGTACATTTTTCCCAGTCTTATATATATAGTTAGGCACATTCATGGAAAAGGTTTGCTGGAACTGATCAGGAGGGCTACCACGGAGAGTCTGTAATTAAACTGGTGATGTCATATGGAAAGGACACACTACCCCTTATTTTCATAACATCAATGCATAGAATAAAACGTTAATGAGAAGACAAGTTTACAAAAAAGACGGGCTGCTGTTTACAAGCTATTGTAATATTAAAGACACAATTTCAGAAGCTCCAGCAACAAAATATAGATTACAAAATCAATCTCAATAAACAAATGACAAATTCTACCTCTGGTCCTCAAAACATTTGATTGTTTCTTAATGACTCTCCTAATTCAAATGGTTAAATGTGATCACATTGGGTTATGTTAACAATTAGAGAAGTGGCAATGGCCCTGCCCACTGTCAGTCCAGTGAGGGACCACCTCCACAGCCATCCACAACTACCTGATCTGTTCTCCATCGGCCAGAGTAACTACATGATCAAGCAACTCTGCTGTATTGCTCTACACACCATGTACACAAGTAAGATATGGCCTGTAGCTCAAATTACTGAGAAAGGATGGACAACATCTTGTTCACTGTGCACAACAACAGGTCTTCTGATTTTTCCTACAAAAATTTTTTTTCCTAAAATATCCATTTTTCCAAAAAAAGAAATCCCGAACAAAACCCAGTCTTTGTAATGAAGCACATGTCTGCTAGTTGCACAGGTGTGTCCTTTGAAAAGCACAAGCGAAGAGGTTGCACTGCTCGGACAAATAGAACTGTACATTTCATTGGTTCAAGTTTTCATTATCTTACTATACACATTAACTTAGCACTAGCACTTTGTTGCACAGTTTCAACAACAAGCGCCACATTCTTTTACAAGGCCAAACACACTCTCCTACATCTAGATGGTAAATTTTTTTTTTTCATTCGACAAAGTAACTAAATGCCCTTTACCAAGAACTAGAGTAGCAGCAGCAGAAAATAAGGATATTTTAATATGAAGATACTACATTGTATGAAACACGAATAAAGTGGAAGTAAAATGTATAGTACAAGAATCCAAGGCTCACCATATTGTAAGGCATGGGTACTATGTTAACACCAGGGATACATAAGAAAACAAACTTTGCAGAGAGTGTGTTTGCATTTTGGCAGTCATGGTAGCTCTGCTACTCGATGTCCAGAGGCCCTCTGTTTACTGGATAACACAGCACTTGCACTTCGGTTTCTTCTTGATGACAACGTGCTCTATTTGTGTCGCGTCGCTAGCTGGGACAACCGTTCCACGTTGAACCTCAACTGCTCCTGGTGCCGCTGATTTCTCAACAGAACACGGAGCATTTCCGTTAGCTCCTACTTTGCTTTCATTGTTTTGCTTTGAGGCTGCCAGAGGTGCAGACTGTGACACCGTAGTGGCGACATCTGCTGTGCTGGCAGGTGTCGCAACAGGTGAGGATGTATTGTGATGATCTGCCTGGTCGTGACCATCATCCTCGCTCGTCGACGGCAGTTTGGGAGCCACACTGCCTGGGGTTGGGGTGATTGGTTTGCCACCCTTTATCATTTCAACTATCTCGTCGGCTTCTCGACTGAGATCACCATCAGGTCGAAATGGGTTATCCCAGCCACTGTCAGTGCTGAAAACATGACAGAATAATAAGCATACAGTTCCAGCTGTATCAAATAATTCTTTACAGCCTACAAGTAACTAAGAAGACACACACGCACGCACGCACGCACGCACACACAGAGCCTTTAGTGCAATATAACAAACATCTGCTTTTCTCCACACAGCATAGCCTATTTCCACAGAGTGTATCTGAAATGCTTAGACAGACAAACGTCGATAGGTCTTCATACCAGAACGAATAAAAAAACAGAAGGTTCATACAAACATTTACCCGGAAATCGGTTGTTGTGGGGTTCAATTGAAAGATCAGTCCTGCACTCAACAATAAATAGACTACCGTAACTATGTAATATTTTAATTACATCTGAAGTAACACATTTACAGAAAACGTTCCCAGTTTAATAACTGTCGAGGTCACATTCCAAGTCACAATTCAAAACATACACTCAAAATATCCTCCAACTGTATCAGTGCACACACATGATGCGTCTGATTATCGACTGTCGCGCCATTTCACAGACCCCGGGGCGGCTGTAAATGATGCGACAGTTATCAAACATACGTTGGTTCATGTCTCTTTATTTTCAGTCACAGATGAATACAATGGCATTTCCAAGCGTTCCCACAGAAAATAACCTAAGGACTAGAGTCGAGCTAACGCGCAGGCTGTACCTCGAAAACCCAATGTTTGTGGACGTACAATGTGGATTTTTATCCTCGTTCTAGTGTGGAGAACTCGCTCCTACAGGTTGTCCAAGCATTTTAGATACACCCTGTATGTGCTGTATGATTCTCGCCATATACGGTAATCATGTTAACCTTTTGGCGCCGGAATTATTTGTTTAATTTTAGCACACCTGTATATAAAATGTGAATACAGGAACCAAATATGTTAGAATTATGAAACAAACTGCACTTTGAAGAGAAAAAAACGGAGAGTATATACCATGTTTAAAATATTCAGCACCTATATTTGTTGAATAAATATACAAAATGCAACTTTAAAGGTTAGCGGTGCGGTACGACCACTATAGTTGACATTAGGCGTCTAGAGGTTAACACACAACATCACGGGATTGTCTTTGTAATGGTGAGGCCACAGGTTGACAGTGAAGTTAAGACATGACTTCTTAACCATTCGAATACTGTGTACGTACCTGTATGCCCAATACTCCCTGACGTCTGAAAGATCATTGCTTTTTGGACGGTTCCCTGACTTCGCCCGTTTGTCCTTATGATAGCAGTAATATTAATATGCAGATGTGTATGGATAATATTGGCAGGGCACAACAGAAGTGCTGGAAGAAGAATCTCTGTGCCACGAAATGACCTGAAATCGAGCCCCGGACCATCGAAGTGACAGGCCGGCGACTAACCGCCTAAATACCAAGTCCACTTCATATACCAATATTAAGTTCAGAGCCGCGTGATATCACGTACCGACGTTTCGTGACAACCTATTGGCCCCATCTTCAAGGGTCAAGAATTTAAAGAAGAAAAAGAAGACGTCTTGACCTTTGCACATGGGAACGACAGGATGTACCGACACGTCGGTGCGGAATTGTCACTATACGCTGCGTAAAGGCCAAGAACAGCGCGAGTCACAAGGTCATACTTCCCCCGAGAACATGGCGCCCTTCCACTAGTCAGCCCAACTGAATGGATGCTGTAGGGGGAAATATTTGAGTTACGCGGAGCATGTAGCACGTATGGGGGACAGGAGAGGTGTATACAGGGTTGTGGTGGGGAAACATGAGGGAAAGAGACGGCTTTGAAGACCCAGGTGTAGATGGGAGGATAATATTAAGATGGATCTTCAGGAAGTGGGATGGGGGCATGGACTGGATTGATCTGGCTCAGGACAGGGACAAGTGGTGGTCACTTGTGTATGCGGTAATGAACCTTCACGGTCCATAAAATGCAGGGAATTTCTTCACTAGCTAAGAACCGGTTAACATCGCAAGAAGGACTCCGCTCTATGGAGTGAGTAAGTATGTAAGTAAGTAAATAAGTATAGGGAAATAATCGCTGTAAATAATCGCTGTCTATTGTTAACGATCACACGGAAAGCCTACTGCACTACATATATTAACCACCAGGCAATGAACCCGGTACCTAGCCCGTCTAGACATTGTGGGGAAGGGAAACATCTCCCACCCCTGGCAGGATTCGAACCTCGGACGGCCCAGCCCCTAGCCTAGTCTCTACACAGACTACGCTACCCCCGGCTACAGTGGTGTCTTGAAGTCACAATATCGCCTCGCCGACAAGCACGATGATGCGACTTGGACAGTCGCTGCGCAGCAGGTGCCTCTGACGCTGGGTGCAAACCAGTGTGAACATGCGCGCACAGTATGCCGTCACAAGCACGCACGCACACAGACACGTTTTCCTACTAACTACAAAAATATACGAGGACTATAAGACCAGGCAGGCTATCCAGTTTACAGACCTTGCATCTTCACTTCTGCGAATACGGAAGGTTGCAGAGCAAGGGGCGGGCAGCCTGAAATGAACTTCCCGTAACCAGACCAGACCCAATCGCGCTTCTACGTCGATCGGATATTGGCGACATCTCCCATCTCAAATCCATTAGACACGCCCAAATTTCCGGCAAGTAAAAACATGTGATGTGATGGAGGAGGAAGACGATGTCGCTTCGCCCGGCGCTGACTGTTAAAAGGTTCGGACGTGTCCCCACAGCCATATACTTCTGGCGTTTGCCGTCTGTTATTCCCTACAGCTATTAAATTCACGAGTGCAATCCAGAAAAAAAAAACGCGGTATTTTGAAACAGGCAGTTAAGACGTTTCCGTATCTTGGCAACAGATTTACATACAACTGATGCAGTTACTGGAGGCATGGAGAGTTAGTCGAGATCTTCACTCGACACAAACATTCGATCATGTCCCATTCTCTATGCTCAACTATTTCTTCAGCCTCGCCTCGCAGTGTCCCACCTATGAACACTGTTCCTTCGTCCTCCGTGCGTACCTCAAAGAGAACACGCCTGAATTATAAAAACAATTATGGTGACATCACATAGGCCACAGAGAGTGGTCGGTATAGTGACCAGGCTACGAACTGAAAAAAAAAAAAAAAGTTTTCTCTGCGGGGTACGCCCCTGGCCCCCGGCCGGGGCGTACCCAGATTTTGGTGGGGGGGGGGGGGTTTGAACATATTCAGTTGAGGACAGAGAGAACGGGGATCTGGGGGCGGTAGCCCCCTAGTCAGGGGTTCTGGAAGCAGCTGTAATTTCGTACAAGAAATTTCATTTCATATTGTAATTTTTCTTAATTTTTGGTACTTTAAGACTATTTATGACAACCAATCTATTTGTCATTGCTAATATAAAGCAACTACGAACCGGCGGTAGTTTTAGAATTTTACTGCCTTTTTTCCGAACATCTTGGGGTGTTGGCGTCCTAAATTCAGCAATTTTTAACAGTTTTCACAATCGGGTTGGGTTTGGCACGATATTGGAGGGCCT
>Ga0123354_10004953_pt1 | contig 19133 bp, 11 predicted proteins | sample TergutLab28metaG_2_FD_97872 | JGI IMG/M metagenome (GOLD analysis project Ga0123354, IMG submission 97872) | Labiotermes labralis P4 segment gut microbial communities from Petit-Saut dam, French Guiana - Lab288 P4 | ecosystem: Host-associated > Arthropoda: Insects > Digestive system > Gut ...
CAAAAAAAAAAAAAAACCAAACAAAGAAATTAAGGAGGAGGGAGAGCCAACTGAAAAAATCCATCAACCCTGTAAAAGACCACATGCCAAAGTTGTGTATCCTAATGGGGAGGGTTTCTCCATTCGTTCAGGGAGTGGATGAGACACCATTTTTTCCATGCAACTCACTGTTCTTGGACTACTCTGAAGATGGTGGCAGAAAGCTCCAAAATGTGGGTAGCTGATTAACCAGTAGACATGGTATCACATCCTATGGGACTGTAATGTTCAGAAATATTGTTTGCTTTTTGCTTGACATGTGTTATCCTTTGTTCATACATCTTCAGGGATTTCACATTATAACATGATGCAACCTGAGGTTGAAATATAATTTAGGTGCTTTAAACAACTGGTATGGTAACATCTGGGAGGCCCACATTTAATCCCAGGCCAGTCCATGTATGAGTTGTGGTGGACAAAGTGGCATATGGACAGGTGTCTCACTGTGTAGTTTGCTTTTCCCCTGTTAGTATCACTCCACTAATGCTCCAGTCATTATTCATCTATCACCAACACTGTATATTCTAGCAATTTACAGCTTTGTAAAAAGACACTAAAAGAAAAGTATGGTGAAAGAATCAGCATCAAATATTAAGTTGTATTTTGTAAATACAGTTACTGATTACTAACAACAGAGTGATGAAGAAAATATAGAGTTTAAGCCTTGTAGTGTCTATAATGAAGCATCATTGCAGCTGTTCATTGTTTAAAGGTTACCACTCTGCATAATAAAATAATTTCCTTATTAATTACAATAACTATGCAACAAAATTATCTAATATGGAGACTAAACCTGAGGAACAAATATTTAATAATCATATCTACATCAAAACCACAGGATGCAAGTACAATAGAATTTCCTTTCATCTGGCACCAGCAGAACTGTGCAGTGATTTCATAAAAATATTATGTAGTTTTTCATTTATCATAGGCTCAGTCACAGGCTTTTCTTCACGTTGCATTGCTGTGAAGCACTTTTACAATAAAATACAGCACCTTGTTCAGCTGTGCTACAACATATAAGGGTGGGCACCAAAGTGACCTGTGCACTTTGATCATATTCAGTCATTTGTGCTGCTATACTAATTTGGGCTCTTTTAATGTCTTTCGGTTGAAAAGGCCCTTCACACTCTCTTGATTTCATAAACGATTGTACTTAGTTGGTCCTGTTTTTCTATATCATGGTTGACGATCCTGTCTTGTATGAGGTCATAACCTCTCTTTGGCTTTTGCCATTTCCAAGACTAATTATTTCAAGATTCTGAGGCATGAGCTTGTGGTTTCCTGTCTTTCTTTCTTGATCACTTGCAGATATAGCATGTAGAAAGGTTACTGGTCCCCTTGGGAAGTACATATCTCAGAAAAATGCTACCTGAATAAAATGCAGGACTAATAATCCTCCTACTTAGGGAATGTCAGACCAAAATTTTGGATAATGGAGGGGATACTCTTTGTCTAAGATGTGAATTTCCTGGGCTCCATTACTGTTCATTTTTTTATCAGTATGTTCATTCAAATAAACCCCAACTCATCTGTAATACTACTACCTTAGGACTGCATTTACCCTGAAATGAGTGAAGAGGTCAGTTACATTTATTACTTGGTCACTTCACTGAAAAAACTGTATAACTCCAGTTTTATATGGCTGTAGTTTCAATAACTTTGATGCTGTTCTCATAGTCTCAGTTGATACTACCATTTTGCATTCCAAGGGCTCATGAGGATTACAGCGTGAATGTTCAAGCCAAACTCTGGTATCGTGCAACTTTTCTTGTGTTAAGACTGATCACTTATATCGCTGTTACCCATCTATTAACATGACAGTTATTCTAAATCTAGTGACAATTGTTGTAGCAGTGTCTGCGGGCAACTCAAAACCCTGGGAAACATTCTTCTGGAATTTCTCTGGTATGTGTAACAGACTTATACTTCACAAACTATTCATATATAGATGTACAAGTACATACATGCATATACAGTGCTGTTGTATGTCTGTAGCTTCAACACAACAATTTTTAATCAGAAACCTTCAAGTCCCATTCATTTCATGGAAGACTTCCCTATGTGACTAGGGCAATATAATCTTTATCATTACATGCAAGGTTATATCATACCAGAGTGAGGAATTTATTACAAAGTTCATGGTAGAAAATACTTTAAAAATATATAAGTGATTGCAGAAAATTAAGCCCTAATAGCAATGCTGGATATAATTTGAGTACAAGAAACTAATTTTAGGAAAAAAAACAGTAATACCAAAAACACTACAGTTTGAATAATAAGTGTCATGCTTTGTTACCTGTGACCACTAGAACAATGTTTCATTGTTAATGCTGAGTACTGTAACAGTGTCACTTTGTTAATACCGAGCGTTCTAACAAGTTTTCAAAAAGTCTGCTTTGATAACCCTCTAAGCACAGTGGCTACCACATGTACCATCTGAAAATTCATAAAATATGCATTTTGTTCACAAAATGTATTTATATGTTTCCCATGATTTCTCCGAATGAACAGTAATAATTTGTTGCCAGTGAGGCTGGACTGGATTTAAATAGTATTTACATGAACTCTGGGCCTAAAAAGGTCAAAGCTGAGCACTACAGGAGTACTACATTGTTAACGCTGAGTGCTAGAATTGTGTAACTGTTAATGCTAAACACTAGAACAGTGCTCTGTAATTGATATGCTTTCCAGTCCATTGGATACAAGTTTCAGCAGTGCATTAGAAGGAAAATTATGAAACTGAATTATGGTAGTTACATTATCATGTTAAGTACAGTATTTACTTAATCAGAAAGTGGATGTTGAACATGCCCTCCACCTGATGCTTAAGTAGTGGGGGGAAACTATCTTAAGTGCAGTATTGCTGTGGTTCTAATGACAACGAGAAATTTGGTGTAAAAGTATGTGTGATTTCGGGCTTCCACCACAGTGCAAATGAAATCTGCATTAGTTTAGGATTTTACACAGTGTAGAATGGTAGTTTCTCACTGACGTCTCAGGACAATCAGTCCCATCTTCAAGGGTCAAGCAGTCTTCTGGACTGCTTGAACCCTAAAGATGTGTAAAATCCCAGAAGAGTGCAGATCTATCTCCAAGAAAAGGACATTGCCTAATGCAGAAGGAGAGAGGAAATGCAAATGTATGACAGAACATAGAACCTTGACACCTTGATTTGGTTGTGCACAGTAGTTCGTGGATGCTACCTATACCTTATTTAGTTTCAAACTAATAAATGGGTCATGCTGGGATTTTGGAATATTCCAGCTTGTTTTGAAAGAGACAGAGACATGGACAGTTGTCTGCAAGAAGCATTCTGTTGTTATAGTGCATCACTGTAGCAATGGATTCCAGACAGAGAAGTGTGTTATACTTACATATGAACATGAAATTGATCCAGATGAGTGAAAACCAGGAACTGACAGTCATGGTGATCACCTCAAAGTTTTAAAAATGGTAGAGATAAAAATTACAGTACAGAAAGGGTTACTTAGCATGAATGGCTGAATGAGAAGAGTGTGAATGCAACAAACACATGAATCATTAATAGAGAGCTTTATAGATACAGGATAAAGGAAGATTAAATTTTAGGAACAATACATCAAGCATAAGAAAGAATTGGCAAGTGGTACAGTAAAAGTAACTTTAACGCTACTAACAAAAGGCTGTGTAACATAAAATCAACAAACTGTAGTGTATCTGTGATGTGTGGATGTAGGTGTGAATTAAGAACTTTGGTAGCCAAGTCATAATCTTTTACAAAAGAAAATGAATCCAAGATCATTACCAATGGTAGTAAAACTGGCTCGTATTTGCAGGCCCCCCTCAGCAAATGTTTATGTTGTAAGGACAAAAGTTTCTTGATGGCAAACTACAAAACATGAAAATGAAGTCTGGAAAAAGAAGAGTGGTTGGTGCATTTTATACTGAAAAGTTTTGAGTTATATACCAGTATGTTTTTGTGAATTCTGTGGCTGATATATACTATGGTGTATACTGTGTATTGTGTATTCGTTTACCTGTGGTTGTAGGAGCTTTCATGAAATGGAAATACCTATAATGGAAAATTGTCTTAGTTCTGTGACATTGGCTTCAGCAGTTATCATGGCAATTTTTATTTTTGTTTATGGGATAGTGTATCATCAGTGCCTGTCTTTATTAACAGTGCAGTAACATGATGGAAGGATCCTGCAATTACAGTTTACTGCTATGGTTATATGTGACTTGTCTCTCAACCAAATTTAATCCTATGAATGGAATTTTACTGGGAAAAAATGGCAACTGGGCAGGGTTTTTCTTTTTCCAGGCACATCAGTCTCCCTTTTCCAGTTATCATTCCAGAAATGGTCCATATTCAGGTGTGTGACAAGTATGATGATTTGGAATGTTACTGCAACCTGCCACATGTTAATTATCACCTGTGGCCTCAAAGGGTAAGAAAGTTGTTTTGTACATCATTTTTAGGCATGTTAACAAAAGCTGCAAGAAGGACCTATTAGTTTTGTCATGCCTGTCTGTCCACATGTATCACCTCTGCTCCCACTGAACTGATTTTTGTGAAATTTGATATTGGAGACTAGCATAGTCTGTTGATAAAATCCAAATTTGGTTAAAATTCTACAAAAATGTTTACTTGAAGATCTAAGCACATTTTTATTGCCAACAGCAACATATAATCACCATAAAATCAATCTGTTCAAGCCAAATTGTATTAAGCTATTATGACAGACAGCCAAGCAGGTATGAAACAGTACAAAAATTTTGCACCTCAACAAGAATCATAAAGTGAACTCACTGCTGCATTTCCACAACAATGCTTGTAATATTTATTATACTGCTGACAGCACATGTAACTCAGCAATACAAAGGGAACTCACTGCTGTATTTCCATGGCAACAATGGTTATGTGAACAAACCACAATGTTACATTATCTGTACACTGCCTATTTTGTTAAGTATTCACACACATGTATCCTGTGACTGCATGATATTCCAGAACCTACCAGTCATGATCCTGTAACTTGATGCAGCAATGGAACAAAGTCCTTCTTGGAAAGCCAACAGTCACTTAGCTACTCAAATTCTTACCGTTTATGAAACCTGAAGGTTCATTTCTACATTCACAAGAGACCATAACTGGATCCTATCCTAAGCCAGATAAATCCACCCATCTTAATCATATTTTTAAAAACCCTTTTCTTATACAGGCAATCTTCTGCATGCTTGTACTTATTCACAGCATTACTACTTATTTCTCCAGAAGGTCTGTGCTGACATGGGCTCTGAATATGGAACACAGTGGACACAGCCCTAAGTCTTGGCCACAAGGCAACGAGCCCGGTGATACGGTAGCAAAGTGCCTCTATAACTTAACATAAGATCAAGGTTTCTAGCCACAATTTCCTGGGCAAGCTGTTCCACATCACTGTCACATATACCTGCCCAGGAATGAAGGTCACCTATGAACCTCAATGAAGGACATGAACTCATCAGTAGCTGTACTGACAGAGCTGTAAGGTTGCATTCACTGCGTAGCACAAACACACGAAGATGTTGCGGATGAGGATTCTCAGCCAGGCTTTGTGAAATTAATGAGTCATCTACCACTTCCACACCTTCTCCATAATTTTCTTCTTCCAGCACCACCTATCACAAGAACAACCAATACTCAGTTGTGGCCACCTTTGTACATGATATGAATACTTGATGGGGACCGCGGTGGCACAGTGGTTAAGGTGCTGTGCCACAAATCGGAAGGTCGCTGGTTCGATCCCAGCTGTGTCATTGGAATAAAGGCGGCTGGTGCGTAAGGCTGACAAACTTACCACCATCCTGTGCTGTTGTCATGAAATCTGGGAACCTTAACTTCCTGGAACCCTCTGGGCCACTCCAGGTCTGTAACGGGACTGCTTTACCTTTTTTATGAGTGCTTGATTTTATGAAATATTATACACTGTTGAAACTTCGTGACAAAATATGAATTGTTAGTGTATTTGAACTGGCATTTAAATTATGTGTATGTTTTCACAAGCAGATAGCTGGTAAAGGTTAGTAAGGCTATAATGAGACATTAGTTCAAAGAAATATTAATTGACCTTTAATTATATAGGACAGCTCAGTAAATTTCCAGATGTCCTGTGACAGGAATTATACCCTGGATGGCTCAATTTGATGCTGGCAAGAAATGTTATCACTCTTATCTTTACCAATGTCCAAAATGACTGCAGCCTGCTAGGTCTTTTAGCCTGTGAGTACATGGGACTCATTCCCTGATAAGTAAATGTGGCCACAGGGAGAAATGACTTGCAGTTCTGAGATTATGGATATTTGGAGTTTTATTTCTGCCTTCATGCTAGGGATGGTGCAGAGGTTTACAGTTTAATATATTTATTTTTCATTCATATGGCTGGTGCAATTAGTTACAGTAGATTCTTTTTAGTGCACTGACATTACTAAACATCTTACCTCAAGATGTTCAAGACGTGTAGCATGAACAAGTAGAGCATGCAGTGTTTCAGTGGCCCCAACACGAATTCTACATGTGATGAGATGAGGCAGCATAGTTCCTTCCTCCCCATACCATCCGCCTTCTAACTTGGCCCCAAGTTCTTCAAGATGTGGACAGTTTTCTGCTAGCATTGACACATCCACAGAATGCATCTGAAGATCAGGACAAACATAGGTTGTTAATATGATCTGAAAGCATTCCAGCCCATGGTGCAGTGTAGATCTTTTTCTAAGTGTTGTTGCAACTTCTGATTTTGAAACAACACTTTGAAGCACCATGCCATGACAGGATCATATTTAATTCAAAATTATGGTTTGCATTGGTTAGTGCTGGTAATACATCACAGATGGGTTTCTTTTACTTTGAATGTTGGTTAGTATTAACCCTTAGCCGCTGAACTACATATATATATATATATATGTCATGCAGTGAGCCCTTTAAATGGCCGAATGGTCATTAAAGTGGAGGGGGGGGATTTAATTCTGGCGCCAAAGGGTTAAGGGACATAGCATACTACATGTTTGTAAATGTTTTAAAAATTTATGCTTCCTGTTATTACTGAATTTTCAGCAGTTACTGGTTTATATATTTGTTTGGATTCACCTTGAAGGCATATTGTTTCACATACTTGTCTTAACACTGTTGTATTATCTGGTCCTCACTGTTAAATTACGAGTGCCTCCCCCTCCACCCTTGCTATTTTGTATACTAGTTGGCTAGGTTAGTTTATGGAGTTTGTAGGACTGCTGGAAGGGACGTGGAAGAAGTGGTCATGGCCAAATTGTAAGGTAGTCCTTGCACTGGCCCAGCAGGACTGATCAAAACTAGCCTCAGAAAAGTTGGTAGCCCAGGCAAGATTCAAGCCAAAAGAAGCACTGCAAATGGTGACTTATTAATATAACTGCTTATGAAGGACATCAAATGCACTAAAAACAAACCTACATCATTCAGTTACATATCAACCCAAAAGAAGATGCCTAGGGAGGTTTATATAGGGATGGTCAGCTGCAACAGAGTGGGCCAAATATTGATACTGATTGATAGGATTTTGAAGATGATAATCCTGAAAACCTGTATATGTATAACATGAAACCAGTCACACTGAAACCCCTATTTATCATTCTCTGGATGAATGGCTTTACTTACACAAAATTAAAGTTTTTATTAAATGGGGGTAAGCAACCTGTTTCTCAACATGTACAGTTACATAATCAATAGTAACAAATTATTTTTAAAATAATGGTTTGCAAACTAAGCACTGAGACAACCTGAGTCAAGAAGTCAAGTAACTATAATGCTGCAAGGCATACAGCTTCCAAGCATGTTCAGTATGTGATGTCATTTGCCAGACACTGTAGCTGTGCAGTAACAATTTATGGCAGACAGAAAACACAAAGACTTGATGCTGTTTCATCCACAGTTACATGAAATCACTGAATAATTACCACTATATCATTACAAGTGTTTATGACAGTCCTAATTAATTATTAAAATCCTATGAAGCTTCCATATCAGATCCCCCACCTGGTCAACCAACACAAGCTTCCGCAGTTTCTGCCCATGTTCTATGAGATAACATTCCAGTGCTGGAGAAAAGTCTACAAAGTCGAAGTCAACAGTGAGTGCCACAAGATGAGAGAATGATCCAACACTCTGTAGCCAGCTTCCACGGGTGTAGAGACTGGTCAGTTGAGGAGCCGCTTTAGAGAGGATACTGGCTTTCTCTGGTGACAGACATGTGTCCCATAAGTCTGTTAGGTTGAGCTTCAGTTTCCCCTCATGATGCTGTGACAGAGTCACAATTGCATCACCCACATTCCTGAAATTACAACATACAATACTACTTCCTCTTCGTAACAGTTTTCCCTAATCATGTAACTCACTATGCAGGTATCATTTAAATGAAAATGCTGATTTAAAAATTATTTATTGCCACCAGGTAACGGCAATGCTCTCATCTTTTAAAACTCGTTGTCCAGTTCCAAATTATTTCATAATTCTGTCTGAGAACAAGTTAGGTGGTGGAATGAATATTCTGTCCCCCTACTAAACGTACTCTCAAAGTATGAGATCTCGCCCTTTAAAATGGCTGTGTACGTGGTATAGAAATAGTAGTCCCTCAAACCTTATGAAAAAAAGAGGGGCATTTTGTCAGTTTTATAGGCTGTAAAGAAAGAAACTGTGGCGTATTGAAAACAAATACCGTCTGACATCAATCATTGATGACTGTCCATGACTGAACTTTTATGCAACATGTACAGTAGATTTCCTTTAATCTGGCACCCATAGGACCAGCGAGGTGCTGCATTGTCAAATATTCCAGTTCTTTAGACAGTAACTATACTGACTTGAGCTCTTACAGGTAAACGTCTATTACTGCTTCCATTACTAATCAGAGGACTATTCCATCTGGATAGCTCCTTCAGAATGCATTGCTGTAAACCACATATACAATACCTTGTCCAATTGCAGTAATGTAGGCTGTTTCAATGTCTCTTGTTTGATAATGCCCCTCACACTTCCACTTCATACCTTAAACAATTGTAATTGGTCCTTCCATTTCTTTATGTCACAGATAGTTCATGATCCATTGTTGTATGAAGCCCTAACTTTGGCTTTCGCAACTTTCAAGCCTCCTAATTATTTCAAGTTTCTGCACACTTGTTAATGTTATGTGCTCCCTCTTGCCAGCAGTACCTTTTTACTTATAATGGGACCTTCTAAATCCATTATAATAGCTTAATGGGATCAACAAAGTCCAGATAACACATCAAGTTACAGAATAAGTGTACATAATGTATGTTATTAATGCTGAAACTTCCAGTCTTGGGACTATTTTCCTTAACTGCCAAACTGTCAGGATTTCTGGAGTATCAGTAGCCAGATTAAGGAATTCTACTGTATTACAATAACAATTCTTGTCAGAAGTCACATTCATTAGTGTGAATAAACTCACATATCAGATCTTAGGTTCTCACAGCAGTTAATACTAATCTTTAAAATGCTGGTGCTTTACAACCCTGTAGGATCAATGAAATGAGAATGTATCTGGGGTTTTAAATTATCGGTGCAAAATCTAGATGTTTTAAGAATGATGACAGATTTATGAAATAAACTGCACACAGCATCAAATACAGCACAGAAACAATGTAGTGCATGCCCTTTATTAAAAAAAAAGGTAATTCTCTCCAAGGCAGAAACTTTACTACCAATATTTCATTTTTCTTAGCTTCAAATTATGGGCTTCTTTCTAATGAATGTTACCAAAGTTTCAGTGAAAAGGTTCACCACTGATATAACAACAGGCAATTTAACCTGAAAAAAGAATTAAGCAGTTGCTGTATTTTCAGCTGTGACAATTCCTGAAACAATCATCCAGTGTTTGTCACACAATAGTACAACTGAACATAACATTTAATGTGCATATGATGTCCTGAACATATTACATGTAACACAAAAAAATGTGTGTGTGTGTGGCACATACATGTATGTGTATATATATTTTGTTTTTGGACACAACTGTCCATTTTGGCATTCGCATCAACATGTAACAATGAACTGAACTGTGTTTCAACAGATAAAGCGTAAGACTGTGGTCTTCTGGAATGTGACACCATGCAAACTGATGGAAGGTTAACAATGTTTCAAAGGAACCTGCTGCCTCCTTCTTTAGGGTAGAGGGTGGAGGCACCTGGTATGACTACTTCTACCTTCAAAATGGAAACAGCATGTTCTTTTGACTCACTGATAACCATCTACTATGCTTTATAGTGCTCTGATGATGGTATATGACTTACTGAAGTGATCATCTTTCTTTGGACTTAGTCCACTGTCTAACTTTCAATGTAGTGAAATGACAATGGAAGTTAGACGGTAGACCAAGTCCCAAGGAAGAAGGGAACTTCAATATATATACTACACTACATAGCATCATACTGTAGTCTTACCCCTGTTCTATCCCAGCTTGTCCTGTACATGGTGTTGAACTGAACTTCTTATGCTTTTGAATACCAGTCTTCAAAAGCTTGATTAATGCACTATGTTTAAACTTCAGCTACTGTGGAGTCTAAGATCCTTTTCCTTTGTAACAGATACTGAGTGTGTGGAAGTGATTCCAAGGTTTGAAGAGCATTGCATTAATAGCTCAGGAAGGACCAAAGAAATTCAAGGAGTTATGATTAACTCTTTATTGTCAAGTGCTGAAATGGTGAGAACTGCTCAACCAAGTACTAAAGCAAGTTTTAGCAAGCTGCTAGGTTATAAACTTCCTTTGGACTCTACTACAGTACAAAGTTCAGTATGTCACTGGTCTCAAACATTTGTCTACTGACTCAGCATGTTGTCAAAATGTCATCACAATGAGATCTTACCAAACTCAAGCCCAAAGCAATTAATAGTAGTGAGTGGGTTTCAAGGAAGTTATATCAGATTTTGATTAGTTGCATTGTCACATCAATCACATATGATAGCTTATGGCTGTACCTGTAATATATAAACCCTCCCAGTGATCTAAGGTTTGGGATGAAGAGAAGGAGCATTATAACACCAAGCTCAGATGTATTTGTATCTTGGATGCGAACCTCCTGAAGACTTCGACAGCATGCGTTCAAGTCAGATGGCTGAATAGCTGAAAACCATTCGCTGGTGTCACCACAGTACCCATCAGGAGGCAAAATATGAGCCTCTTGTTCCTGGGGAAAAATAAAAATTTACCTTTAAACAGCAAGAAGGAACATTTTCTATGCAAGGCCTTGTTAGAAATTACTCAGTTGTAAGTGCAGATATGTATAACTAAAGGATTCACACAAGCATTCACACTAAAAAATGAAAAAGTAATACATTTTATGAACAAATAAAATGTAAATTATAGAGCACACACTCAAAAGGCATGTCTGGAAGAAGAAATTATGAATTCATGCATTTCAAATTGCTTATGAGAGAACGAATTGTACCTAATATTAGAAAGAGAAATGATATCTCTGCAACCGATACCAGTCTCCACTTCAAGACGATCTGTATAAGCAAGTTGTCCGTACAAAAAATTACTAATATTAAAATGAACTCTTGCCATATATCTACATGTCATCATATTCTATAAGAAGGGACACTTCTTCTTACTATACATGACTTGACATACCTTGAAACAAAGAGCTCGGAGGCCACTGTCATCTACAAGCCAAGATGATGTGGCATCAAGATGTCTCAGATGTGGACAGTGGTGGCCCAACAGTCTAAGAATTTCGTTGTCACATACAGAGCGCAGGACCAGTGAGCGCAGATTTGCTGCCAGCCCACCTCGTAGAACACGGTGAAATGACAGATTGGCTGATGACACTGTTTCTATATCTCCTGCACGACGTGGGTCCAGGCGTACCTAATATATAATGCTGGTTAAAGGTAGCTGAATGCAAGATATACTCCAGGATGGGAGTGAAGTCAGGGAATGTGGTTATTACTGTCTTTTAATTATACTTCTCAGTTGCATATGATGAAGAGGGTAAGTCACAAGTCATGTAACCTCTTCAAAATAGTTTTTTCTTGTAGAAGAACACAAAATATGTGCACTTGTCTATGCATGTACCTAGACCAGCATGCTGGCTGGTAGACTATGCTGTTTGTGACCATGGCATTTTGGTTTTGTGTGCCAGTCCAGATGGGACACTTGGAGCACAAACAAGTGTTCTGAGTTTTCAATAGCAGAATTGCTGTTTATTATTAAATCTTACATCATGTAAAAGGTGTATGCCAGTGCATCAGAGGTCATTTAGGCATGTGTTTCTTGATTTATGCATTCCAAATAAATCAGCAATATGCTGGCATGTTGTAAGGTATTATGAAACAGCAATGAAGATGATGGGAGTGATTCAGTCAGTCACCACTTCTGTCTACATTAATACTGAGAACAGTTTGTTTGTGTTAATAGATTCACCCACAAAACCAATTACAGGACTGTCTCACCTGACTGGATTGAACTATCAAAGTTTGCAATGATGTGTAGAGCATCTGAAACCTGTGCTGTCATATTCACATGGTGGATGAACTGTGTGTCTTTTTAATACTGTTACAAGACTGAAGGATACACATTAACTACATACCAGGCAGCACTTTTTTATGTGTCAGCAAACATGATAAGAACATATTTGTTTCTGAGAAGTGAAAAATTTCTTTCAACATCTTGTGTGACTGTTCACTCTTTGGTGAACTGGCATAATACAAAAGAATCCTGATTTAAGATTTCTCAATTTATGATTTACCAGCATTTCAGGTTCATATTTGCAGTCCCAGCCAACACTCCATACAAACAATGCACAATTTTTCTCATTTTATTTTTTCTTGGTTGTAGGTTTTTCCTGCATTTAAGACACAAATCTTCAGTCCCTATACCATCCTGGAGCCTCAATTTAGGGTTCATGTTTATAATGGTGGAGTTTCATTTCCTATGTGGTCAGGCAGTCTCAAGTTCCAAAGATGTCAGGAAGTATGTGTGCTCTGTGTGATGTCAAGTTTCCACTGTGATGTAAATGAGATCTGTGCTCTTTGGATTTTACGCAGCATATAATTGTAGTTTCTTTACCAAAGTTTCGGGTCCAATAGGTTGTCCCCAAACGTAGGTACGGAATTACCATTCTACACTGTGTGTAAAATCCCAAAACAGCACATATCTCAAGTACAGTTTAACTTGGTTATAATGACCTCGGTGTGTGACACCTTGGCTATAATGTTATACATTTAGTGGTACCAACTAACTCCCCATAAGGCATGTGTTTTTCTGCCTTGCTTAGTAAGACACATATAAAAGCATCCACTTGGATATAATGACATTGCCAGTCACCATTTCCAATATAATTTCCGAAGATGTAGGCAATTTTGAGAAGTATATCACTCCTTGTCCTTGAGAGGGCAAGGCCTCTAATGCTTTCATACAGCTACACAAATTCCAGGCCTGGAAAATGACAACAGTAACAGTAATTCACTTTGTGTGTAACATTGACCTCTACATTCCTACTCTTGCAGTTAACAGGAGTCTGGTAACATGATACAAGAAACAGAAACTGACAAGAAGAAAGCTGATGTGTGTCTGGAACTTAGTCTTGTAAATTCTATGATCCAAACAATCTGGAAAACAGAACCAAAATTATTAGTGCATTTGAACGGAATGGACTGCGAATAAATTGATAGCCTGAACGAAGTGACGTCAACGAGGCACTGCTGAAGTTGCTTAAGCAAGAGAGAAGTGACAATGTACCAGTCAGTGGCCCTCTTCACATGGTAAATTTTTTTCATCCTAAATTTTACTGTTAAGGTAATGTATTTTTTTAGTGTAAGCCTGTATGGAAATTTACAGATACAGAAGAAATGTTTTTCTTATTTCTGATTTGTAATAGTAATTTAAATATGAAAAAAAATCAGTGTTAACATTAATTAAGTAATATGACTGCAGGCCTGTATTTTGTCTTGCAATAACATCTACATGTTATTTTCCTTCCGAATATACCGAAAGAAGAATACACATTCAGAATGCCTTGTTCAGTCATATGGTATGTCTTGGATAATAAAGTTGCATATAGCAATGTTAATGTGTTCATTGAAAATGCATTATTATCTGGACAATGCCTACCCATGGGTTACATGTTACAAAGTGGCACGTACATTCCTGTACCTTGGACAAAATGTTTCCAAACTGTTATGTACACAGTAGGTTGGTGGTTTAATAATCTCATTGCTACATAATCCAATATTTAATTCATTTAGCAGTAAAAGAATATTCAATCTAGATTATACACTAAACATTTACTCTAAAAATATATAAACAATGAATATTTTCTGCATAAAGAGTGGAATAACACTTCCAAAATAATGATGCTTGTACAATTGAAAGTTCCAGACTTGTTCTGTCAACAAAAGTTCTTGAAATTCATATAAAACGCTGTGACTGACTCCAGACAGAAAGAAGGACATGATGAAGCCAACAGTTGCTTTTCAAAATTTTGCAAATGCACCTAAAAATGAAAGAGTGGAAGATTCATCTACCGCAGAATAGGTAGTACCTCGAACCAGCATATGTAACAAGCTGCATTACAATTATTTCACACAGTATCATCATGATCTGATTGTAGAGGAAGGAAATGTAGGTATATTTTTATTGTGCATAAAATTATTTTTCACAGTTACAAAATTAGGGAGAAATACTATTTATCACATAGAATCACCTTGACTGTAAGTTCTTGGAGACCAGTTGCTTCACACTGTTCCAGTGTAGACAGCAAGGCAGAGCACTGCTCAGCGCGAAGCCATGAGTTATCATCCCCACCAGAGTGGTCAAGTTGTTTGATGGCTTGATCAAGCAATATGCTTAACAGGTCCAATAGCATATATATATTATTCCTGGCAAAGGAATATTGTTATCAGTTTTATATTTAAACAAGGTGATAAATCTTTCTTGTAGTAAATAAAACCAATTTTTTTAAGGAATTTTATTATATAATTTGTGTCAGCAGCCACAGTTGTTCATTAACTGCAAATGAATATATCTGGTTAAATTATTTATAATTATTTTGTAATTAGTATGTGATGTATTATTTATCTGAGTTCTATTCTTCCTTTGGTTGGATGGCACACCATACCCCTTGGCACAGATTATCAATTAAGGTTGATGATGTGGGTCAGACAAGTGGCACAGAGAAGAAGACTGGAAATGCATATATATTTTGTATGGTAATCCCAAGGAAAGAGATAATTTTCTAGGACTAGACATATGCAGGAGGGTGGCATTAACCTTTACGTCCTGCCTATTCATACCCTGGTGTTTAAACTTGTGCTGAGGCTATCTTTGCAATCCATACACTGGTGTATGTGGTTTTACTCAGCACAGTGCTGCAGGAAATATACCAAATAAATTATGTCTTTGATATACCTGGTTAATGAGAAGTGTTATGGTCCCCAAGACACCAAACACCCACTGAGAAGGATAAAATAAGAATATGCACTGGCAAAATAATAAGTATATTTTACTTTAAAAAAAAGTTTGTGTGGTAGGGTTCATAACACTCACTTCACAAATTTCTGACAGTTCTTCAATATACACATCTTTTTTTCATTTATCTTACAGTTTTTGTGATAACAAAGGTTTTAAGCTGTCACTTCATACCTCAAGAAGTGGCAATAAAACAAACCCTACACTGGCCTATTACAGGCCCAGAGGGTTCCAGGAAGTTGAGGCTCCCAGATTTCAAGACAATAGGCACATGGAGATTGTAAGGTTGTCAGCCTCACGCAGGGGGTGCCTTTACCCCCGGGCCATAGTGCAGCCAAAATGATTGTCAATGAAAAATTCCAGTGACACCAACAGGTATAAAACCTGCAACCTTCTGACTTGTAGTGCAGTGCCTAAACCAGATGTGCCACTGTGTGCCCTTCTAAGTGGCAACAACACAGATAATATGCTGGATTGTTGCTCTATTTACAGGTCATAAATTGCTTTCCCTTATGTGCAATAGATGAGGTGGTATACACTAGGGAATCAAACTAGCTAATGACTGCTGATGTAGACTTATGGCACAGTGCTTCTTAAAATAAATTCTTCTAGGGTATGACACCATGTAGTTTGGTGTAGGTACATATCAAATTGGCCTTCACTCTTCTGGGATATTACATGGTGTAAGTTGGTAAACAGTTACCGATATTTCAGGACAATCTTTCTGGGAGGGTGGAACACTGTCATGCTGGTACCAAATGAAGTAAAAAGCAGGAAGCTGTCCAGCACTGCCAAGTATAGCATATGGAAAAAAAGTAGGCTATCTTATTTGATCTAACTTCTCCAGCAACTTTGTGGAACTTTCAAACAATCAAGTCAAAAGAGAGAAAAGGTTACAGACTTAAATACTCAGTGACATGACACTGTGCACAGTGGTATATAGCTCTCAACATTTCATTGGAAAAGTTGCTCAAATAATATGGCTTCTGCTGAAATATTCTGAGTTGTGGTGGTCATAAGTTGGGGTAAACAACTGAACAGCATCTAGGACTGTGTGCCGGAGGCTGAAGTTATATATCATTGTCAAGTCTGAACCAACCTGTTTATCTGATCATATATTTCGAGTAACAATCAAGACCAGCAAGCAGTATCTTGGCTTCTAATTCACTGTCAAATAAATGATATCTTCTGTGTGTATTATGCAATATATGAGGCAGTATTTCATGTCTTGTATGTCAAGTGATTGTAGGTCAGCCACTGTGGAGCAACAATAACAGGTAGGAATGGTTTCTTCTGTGAAGCATAAATACTGTGACTTGCCAGCTGCATCTAGTTGTTCTGACCCCTGCTTCAGAAGTAACTTTGAAACACATGTTGGCACATTGTGATATTTATCCTCTCTTTCTATTCTCAGGGTAGTAACATACAGTCATGAAGTGATAATAATTTCTGGTCAAGCAAGTCTACCAACTGAGATGAATTCCATGTTTATCATTCAGCAACCTTTAACTTTTGACACTACTGGCTGGTACTCCAATGTTTACTGTAAACTTTAATTCCATATGGCATTATCTATGTATATATCTGTACATTGTTCTGTTGGATACTGAAACCCACACTGCATTTACAACCTGTTCCTCTGAAGCAGGCAGAGAAGTTTATTCAAATGGCTTGCATAATATACTGATGAGTAACAGGTGCCTTTGCACACTCACCTACAATGCGCAGTTGTGATGTGAATCAAGTGCTCACGAATCCCTGCATGTAGAGAAGAGAGGACCACTTTCCTGAGGTGCTCAACATTGTTGGATGGTTTCTTAACACTGTCCAGAAGATGCTCAAATACAGCGGTCAAGCTTGATGAGTAGAGAGATTGTACAGGTACAAACGGCGGCATGCTTGCATTCTAATCAAAATTCACTAGATGTACAATAACTGGCACATGATGTAAAATTCATGTATGAAATTAGTCATAATATTTTGTAAAACAATATTCTGTTATGTTTCCAAACTGGCACAAAAAGTATATTTAAAAGCTGGTCAAGCAGATATTCACAGAAGTACACTGAATGCTTTTCAAAAGTTGAATTAAAATTATCTTACGGATTCTTCGGGGTTTACATGATTTTGCCCCTGACCTTCAAGCAACCTGGAGCGCAGGGGTGGAGTAGAACGTAATATGGATCAGCTTTGTTGACATCAACTGTTCGCCAGTTTTTGCTTCTTTACGAGTATGTTATAGATGACTTACGATGTATCCACACCAGGAGACTATAACAATCTCATAATATGAAATACAATTCCGTTTACACTGTGCAAAGCACAGGTTACCCTTCCATAAATCCTGGGTATTCCCTTGACAACCCTTCAGAGTAACCTACGCGATATGCTGACCCTCATATATTACGTTAAGGTTATTGACAATTTTGATGCTGAACTGCGAATATAATGTGCACTTCGGTCAGATTCACTTTTCACGTATAACATAGGTATTGTAAACGTAAAAGAATCACGTGAAACGAGTTCCAGAAACTTTTTTGTTACCCCACGAGGTAAATATGTACACATCCCAGCTGATATTGTGTGAAAAATAGTACATTGTGTCTGGTGTCCGCTTTTCTTTTGTTTAAATGCTATATATTGGTCATACGAGAAACGGTTAAAATTAAACATCATACACTTTATTAGACAAGAACAGTCTTAAAACTTAGTATTTAATATTAGTCCACATATACATATGGGAAGTATTCATACGCCCGTATCACCGGTGAGTCGCGCAGTCGTGTTTACACAGTGTGTGTAGAATTCACGTCAAAGAGGTTTCGGTCGTACAGCACTTATTATGTAAGATTTATAACTGTTCCATAATTTTAGAAGTAGTTACAAACCGGTAAGGTTTCTGTATAAAATATAAAATGCTGCAGGAAACTTTCTTCAAGTATAACATTCGACCTCTTTAATTCTTTAGACTAATCACTGGGAATAGTCGCCATTTTGTATGTAGCCCGGCTGATGAATTAGACCATTTTTGGCTATTTAATACTCTTGTATTCATTACAGAGTGTGCTTGTTCTCGTATATAATTAGTTACATTAATGTATTGGTGTCTGTTTTTGTGATGTTTCCGGTTTTGTGAAAAATACAAAGAAGAAGGTTTGCAATTTGTAAGGTACCCCATTCGTTGCTGGAAGACAGGAGTGACAAATCAGGATTTTAAATAATAAATTGCCTTATAAAGTAGGAGAAATAAGATTACAGTAACGTAAAGGAATATTCTGGTGTCATGTGTGGCTTGTATGTTTAATAACTGTAAATACTGTGTATATGCAAATTGCTGGTTTTTAATGCAGTTGGTTGAGGTAAGCAAGTTTCAGAACTAACTACATACGTTTCTGTTATTTCAGATAATGTAGTTAGTGTGTAACAAGAATCATTTATGAAGTTTAAAGCGCACCAGACTTCAGAACCTATAGCTTTAATGTTATTGCGGTGGTTTTATTGACAACGTATCTCAGCTAGCCATGACCATAGCCACAAGAGGCCAAGGTGTAGTAGTGGACCCACCTGATGGCCAAACAAGCACACAGGTAAGTTTTCTGTCTTGTTCAGTAA
>Ga0123354_10004956_pt1 | contig 19130 bp, 15 predicted proteins | sample TergutLab28metaG_2_FD_97872 | JGI IMG/M metagenome (GOLD analysis project Ga0123354, IMG submission 97872) | Labiotermes labralis P4 segment gut microbial communities from Petit-Saut dam, French Guiana - Lab288 P4 | ecosystem: Host-associated > Arthropoda: Insects > Digestive system > Gut ...
CAATCCAGTCCATATACCCACATCCCACCTCCTGGAGATCCATCCTAATATTATCCACCCATCTACACCTAGGTCTCCCCAGTGGTCTCTTTCCCTCTGGTTTCCCCACCAATTTCCTATGCACCCCCCTTTCCTCAACATTTTATAGTTTAAAATTTTTAATTGTGTGACTTTGTTTGAAATAAGTTCCTGCATGAAGTCCTAGTTTGCAGTTGCGCAATTTGCATATGTGAGCCATGTCCCTTCGTCCACTTGGCACATTTCTTTTGAAGCACAATATGCAGTTGGTGTGTTTTCTCTCTGGGTCTAGAAGAAGTACGGGCAGCTTCCCATTTAGTCACCCCTCCCTGTCAGATGTAGAATATTGCCTTCTAAATGGATGCAGCCACTCCTTGTTGGAAGTGTAAGAAGAGCTGATAATGATGACATCGATCACACACGCACACACATTTATCTTTTTTATGAAGTACGTTCATCAAACATCAGGCTGCCTGCCTTTGACATTGGAAGGTATTCGATCTCTAAATGGTTCAGAGGGCAGGCATTAGATGATGGAAGCTTATGGAAAACCAAATGACAGTATAACTGTGTAACCAATTGAATGGAGCGTGGCATTGGGCCTGGTACAATGGATTGTGCTGTTGAATTTAATTCAGCATTGGACTGCAGAGGGTTAATTACTTGGTTATAAATTAGCCTTGCAGTTTTGTGGTAGGAAAACTTGATTTTTATTGTCCCACCTCTTATTTAAATAAAGATTGTAACTTCAAAATTTATGGAGGAGGAATTTGACCTGGTACATTTTGGAATGACTGACACAGTAATCATTCCATTAAATGAAGAGTGGTGTAATTTATGTAATATCTTCATACATTTACATTAATCTTTGAAGTTATGTTATGTGGTGTCGTGTGACTCACAACATTGTGCTGTAATGGCAGAAACATCCATCGATTTATGTGATCCTGCTTAAGAAACTTGCACTATATCAGGCAAACCTGCATAAGAAACTCATTGATTCAAATGATGAAGCTTAAGAAACTTTCATCAGTCGAACTGATCGTGCTCAAGAAACATACATTGCTTGAAATTATCATGCCTAAAACATTCTTAATTGCTTTGTATGATCTTGCTTGAGAAACCTTTGTTGCTTCACATAATCCTGCTTCATCTGTTCATTCCTAGCATTACTACTTGTTAAACTGCCACCCTAGCCATTTTTACACTATGTGCTTCACTATATAATACTAAAAGTTTAATGTTTTCCTAAACTACTGAAGAAAGCTGATTGGAATTCGTATAAAGCACAGGTTGGAGATTCAAGTGTTGTGTTACAGTGTGACCTTTCATGTAAAACCTCTGTAGATGGAAGAGAATATGGCAATTTTGCAAAATTGCCATGTTTCAGTTTATCCTTGTTATGTTTTTTGTTTTTTTTATGCATAATGTGCCTCACTTTCATTTGAACCACTCTGAAGGAATCAAATCCTAATCAGAATCTTTTATTTATTGGACCATGCATCATTGTAATAGTTGAAAACAAAAGACCAACTTGATGTCACTTGCTATTTTTATTTCACTTCAACTTAATCAGAATCCTTGAACAAAAGAATTTCATCAGTATCATGATCGTCCAAACTCCAGTCACTTAAAACTTTACATTTTTTGTTTCTGCTATGCAGTGCAAAATCTCTAGTCCTTGACATTTTGACTGTCTCCAGAGTACTCTGAAAACTAGCAGGATTGTTCAGATGTTAAAAACATTATTTCAAAAGCCTGCTACATACACTCTCTGGTGACTAAAATGGATGCTGTGTAGTATAACTGCATTTTTATGGCATCAGGTTCTTGTCTGACCATTGTTGGATATGGTTGTCTGACCATTGTTGGATATGGTTGTCTGACCATTGTTGGATATGGTAGCTTGGACAGAATAATGTTATCTCACCATGGTTGGATATGGTAACAGACATGTCAGGGACCTGTTGTTTCTACAAATGATCATGCATAAGAAACTTTCATTGCTTCACATGTTCCTCCCTAAGGAACTTTCGTTACTTTAACAGTCCTGCCTTCTTCTATTTATAAGTTGGTAGGCACTGTCAAAATGTCAAATGCTTGTTTTTAGAAACCACAAGGTTATGTTCAGAGTGTAGTGCAAATGTAAGAAGATGTTAATATTTTGTAACACTTTCAGTTATCTCAATTTGTATTCTTATTAGGGTTTGCCTGGTCCTCCAAGCAATCTGAGGTTTTCTGACATCACAATGAGCAGTCTGATGGTGTCCTGGGATCGACCTAAGAAACCAAATGGCGAAATAATTGGTTACATCGTTAGTTACGAAACGGCCGAACAGAATGAGCGTAAGTAAACAAATAGTTCATGATGACAAGACATTGTCCATCACTTCTTGTATTATTTGTGCCATGGGAAGCTGCATGCATTTTTATATATTTCTAGGTATTTTTGTCTTTAAAACTATTTGCCTGTTAAATTAGTGTTGTTTCTGAGTGTTTATAATCCTTCAGGATTATAAATATAAACAATATGCAGTCAAACACAACTCAATTAATGATTTTATTAAGGTGTATTTCTTACATTGTTTCGTTCAGCGGCATGTTTCGGCTCTAGATATGAGCCATCTTCAGGTTGAATACTTTTCTTAGTAAGGTAAAATATGCAATTAGCAATGCTATTGTTACTGTTACCTACAATATCTCGTACAGTATATAAAAATTAATATAATTGTATATTTTATTTTAGTAAGAAAAGTAATCAACCTGAAGATGGCTCATAACTTGTTCGATCCCAGCTGGTGTCATTGGAATTTTTCATTGACATTATCCTCCCGATCACACTATGGCCCTGGGGTCGACTCAGCCTCTAACAGAAATGAATATCAAGATCATTTCCTGAGGGTAAAGGCGGCGGGTGCATAAGGCTAACAACCTTACCACCATCCTGTGCCATTGTCACCCTCTGGGCCACTCCAGGCCTGTAACGGGACTGATTTACCTTTTACAACAGGGATGTCTCACCTGAAAGTTATAATCCTTCAGGCTTATGATTATTGCTTGTTGGGACATATTTCAGTATCAGTTTCAATTTATTTCATCCTTTTGACAACAATGTGTATAGGATACATCAATAATTTCTTATACTAAGTTTTTATAATTCTATTTAGCTAATGCAGTTGATATACAATATAAAAAATATACATAACTATTATGATTCATATACAGCATAAAAACATACAACTTCTTTCTGCTAATACAGATAAACATTCATATGACAGTAATACTCGTTACCCATTTATCACACCTCCACAGAAGTTAAGTACTTCTACACATTTGATATAAATCACACACACAAAACATGTTTTTTGCTCCAGACACTTAAACAATTTCTCTTTGTCCACATTTGCACCAAAAGTAATGTCAATAAACTAAAACTTTAAAATTTTCTCTGTTAACTAAAAAATTTATATCATCAATACATTGCTAGTTTTATTAGTGACTTGATTGCCAATATCATACTTTTCTGTAAAATTCCATATCTCAGAGATACTTGTCTCTATATACATAGCTGATTTGAGAGATTACAGCCATTAGAGTTTCATGTTTTTTGTGTGATGTGTAACTTAAGCCTTTGGTTTCAGCTGCAGTGTGTACTGCAGTGTTGAAACAGTTCCAAAATACAGTACCCTAAAAACACCAAAATCCACAGATGCACACATTATCTGAGGAATGTTTTACGTGTCATGTCTGGAAGTTCAGATCCATTTATATCTTCCAACAAGACAAAAAATTTGATGCCATACTGTATGTCATCTTTCTCATCTAGGTCATATTGCAAAACAAAATTTCACTTTCCAAAAATTTTCCTGTCTTATATAGATTGATATTCTCTGCTTCTTGGAATCCTGTCTGAGCACAGTCATTTAATGTGTGCTTTCCATTTTCCTGTAGAGCCGGGGTTCTCAAATTTTTGTACTGACGTACAGTTACATGAAATTTAACAATATCAATGTACCACCACTTTTTCTGTATCTAAACAAAAAAGCTGAAATTCAAAAGACTGGATTACAGGGGCGTGAGTTGTGTAATGTAGCCAGCAAAGCTGGGTATTAGCAAATGTATGTTGCTAGATTTTATATATTTTTAAAAATCTTTGTCATTTTTTATATTGCAATTTTTTAAATGAATGGTACATACCAGTGAACAGTGCTAGGTGTACCGGTACCGGTATGCATACCACTAAACAGTGTTAGGTGTAACAGTACTGGTATGCATACCACAGTTTGAGAAACAATGCTCTAGAGCAATGACATTCAGACTGTGTTTCATGAAACTCTGGAGTGCTGTGGGTAAGTCAGGGGTTCCTCAAGCACATTTCCTTATAATAAAGTGATAAATCTCCAACACACATCGAACCAAGAACAATACGATCAATGTGGTAATTCAACAGAATAGTTGCAAGCTCCTGATGATGGATATATTAATGTTCAAAACATGTTGAGCACATAAGAAGTGAAATGAAATAGCAAGTGGCATCAAGTTGGTCTTTTATTCTTCAACTATGATAAATATAATTTTGAAAAATTTTAAATGCATTGTGATTTGCTCTCTGCCTTTGCATGTGTACGTTACTGGGTTGCTTTTCAGTGCAAATTACTAAAAATGAAGCTTTATTTTGTTTGTAAGTATGCCCAGGTATTTTATTACTTAAAAACTTTCTCTTTCAAAAATCTTTATTTCATTTTTACACAAAATTTGCATGCATGTTACTCTAGAGAGGTTCTGTGAAAATTCAGATTTGGTCACAAGTGTTCTTACAGATGTTATGAATTTGAAGTCCACCGTTCTAAAATGTCTCATAATTTTATAGTTTTATGATTATTTCTATATATGTTTTATGAATTAGAATTTTTGATGCTTTTGTCAGACTTTTGACTAATATTGGCAGCTTTTGTACGTGATTTCATTAATTTTAAGCTCATGGTTCCGTGCATCATAATACAGTGTTAATAAAAATCCAACTAGATGCAACAGTATACAGATATTTATTTACTGTAAAATCACTCTACATGTTTCAGGTGTCACAGCACACCCGGAACGTGTAGAGTGATTTTACAGTAAATAAATATCTGCATACTGTTGCATCTATTTGGATTTTTATTAATATTGATTTCATGAACTCAAATTTTTATACTTCTTGAGACTAATAATTGGTAATATAAAAGTCTGGTTTCTGATGTATAGATTTTCAACACAGCTGGTATTAGATTTGAGGTTCTTGTGGCAATATTAACCCTTTAAGTAATATGTATGTACATTGGCATTTCTGACAGTAAATGACAGAGTATGGATTTCTGTTTATATCTCATGTTTTGTGATATGTAGCATGGGCATTATGCTATGTCGTCATACAGAATACATAAAGAAAATATATATTCTAAAACTGTTTTTGTGAGTTCAAAACACACCATACTACTCAAAGGGTTAAGACTATGGTCTTATACACCAACATTTCAGAGGCATGTGCTGTCTCCATATTGGAGTGGCACAAGCATGCAGCAGGTTATCTTGAAAAGCTGGTACCCATCTACCTAATTACATGGCATGACATTACAGAAGACTGTAGTTTTAATATCTGCCATTGTGGCAACCTGAAGTCTTGTAAAAAGGTAAAAATATAAAGTGCACCCTTGTACAGGCACTGAAGCTGTGTACAGGCCGTACGGCCCATAGGGGGAATAGAGGTATAGCTCTACTCTTTCTTGACCATGGCACTAGAAGGGGGTGAGGGGCCAGCGTCACGCCCCGGCTGCTCTTTACCCTTGGGAAAGACCAGGTACCCATTGTACAGGAGGCTGATTCGGCCCCAGGGCCGGTCTGGACAGGTGCGGAAAATCTTGCCTCCACCAGGATTCGATCCCCGGACTCTCCAGCCTGTAGCCAGTCACTATACTGACTACGCTACCCAGCCCACTGAAGTCTTGTAAAGGGATTTCTTATATAGGGAGATTTCATGTTTTGCAGTGTTACACAGAATTGTGTTCTTTTTTACCAGGTTTTAGCAAACAGGTTAAACAGAAAGTAACAAGTACCAGTCTGCTAGTACAAACTCTGGAGGAGGAAGTGGCATACACGTTCTCTGTGCGTGCACTGACGATCGATTATGGGCCACCAGTGACTGGAAATGTAACAACAGGCCCACAAGATGGTTCACCTGCAAAACCTAAAGATCTTAGGATGAGCAAATCTGTGTCAAGTGTTGACATGCACTGGGCAAATGGTCTTTCCGGCAAGGGACCTATCCTTGGTTATTACATACAGAGCAAGAGAAGAGGTAAAACATTCATTATGTATAAGTGCTGAACTGTTTCCTGTGAATTAGAAAGTAGCTAACAGTGTTATAGTACTGATGAACACCACAATCCAGAGATTTGAACTAAATACAGTCCATTTATATCAGCATTAAACTTTGGTCCTTACTGTGCTGGATTGTGGGTTTCTTCCGCCAAGGGACTATCCCTGGTTATAGCATACAGAGCAAGAGAAGAGGTAAATACATTCATTATGTATAAGTGCTGAACTGTTTCCTGTGAATTAGACAGTAGCTAACTCTGTAATAGTATTGATGAACCCCACATTCCAGAGATTTGAACTAAATACAGTCCATTTATATCAACATTAAACTTGGGTCCTTTCTGTACTGGATTGTGGGTTTGATCAATACTATTACACAATCACTACACACCACTACCCGCTGCTGCTAGACACTGATGCAGACTGCTGCACAAAGCAACAACAGTTATATTCAGATTAACACACTGCACGTGCCCTAAGAACAGGCAGCACTAACAAATCAAAATGAAATGAAAGAGGAAGAAAATATCTTACTCCTGCACAGAATCTGGCTTACTAGGAAATGGAGGTTTAAACACTGACATCTGTTGGCACTGATCGACATCCTGATGGTAAGCAACAGCAGCACGCAGCACTCAAATTGCTGTTAAGTGATAGAGCGGTTGTTGAAAATAAATCAATGCCATTTTTGGAAAAATGCTTGCATATTGGTTGGTCTTCATTGATGACATTCTGTTGTGCTTTGTGATGAGTTTCAGTTGAAATTTCTGGGGTTTTTCCAGTCACCACAACATTAACCTTTATTATTTTTTGTACATTTACATAGTGTAGTATATAGTAGCCTTTGTTTGACATTGTCAGATAATTTCATGAAGGAGGGGTGGTTTTTTGTAATGCCCAGTATCTTGTGTTATTTTTTATTTTTTATTTTTTTAGTTTATACAATGTTATGGTTTGTGTGGTATTTGGCTTCCTTTTTGTTTTCTTGTTGCTCAGTAGGAGTGGTTCTTTGGTCTTGTTTGCTCTGAAGATATCTCTTTTGCTATTATGCACAGTCAGTATTGTTGCAATATACAATTCTTTTTTTGTTGTTAAATTACATTGTCATTTCTGTCGTCATATTGCTGATGCTGACTAGAAATGGAATCTGATATTTTCAATGGAAACACTTATTAGTTCATATATAATTTATTGTACTATGGAACATACAGTTCCACATACTCTCTCTTTTAATAAGTTTTGTTTGCTGACATGATTAATGCCACCTCTTGTGTGTGTGGTGTGTGTGCAGAAAAGGATTACTGGGTATGAGATATGGTATGTATAATATTTATGATAGCCATTTGACCTGATAATTGTATTTACATTACAGGATATGGTTACAGATTTATTCTTTACTATTACAAAATATTTTCTGTCCTGACAGCTGTAGAAGACTGGCAACTTTGTAAGTCTGTGTGGCTCCTTCTGTAGACAGTTCACATTACACATCACCCTATTTAGACATTTAATGGAATGCTGTGAGCAGCAGTATCAAAACCTGTAATTCAGTACAACTGTATTTTAAAAGTCCAATAACCCATGGCAGCATTCATCGATTCATACTGTAATGTCCTTGGCTAGCACATTGTGCTATTTCATAGGCGTGCACCATTCTTTCAGAGGGATGTACTGCATACACCTTCATAGTGAAGTCACTTTTGCCATGAAGATGGAGGCAGTATATTCCTCCAGTTTGCTGGTAACCACCTAGAAGACAGTAAAGATAAAGGTAAAGGTCACCCTATAACAGGCCATGAAGGTCCAGAGGGGGAGTAGAGGTATAGCTGTACCCTTTCTTTATTCTTGGCACTAGATGGGGGTGGGTGGTCAATGCCATGCCCTGGCCACTTTACCCCTGGGAAAGACCTGGTACCCACTTTATAGGAGGCTGGGTGGGCCCCAGGGCTGGTCTGGATGGGTGTGGAAGATCTTGCCTCTACTGGTATTTGATCCTCGGACCATACAGCCCGTAGCCGGTTGCTATACAGGCTGTGTTATCCCAGCCCTCACCTAGAAGAGAGTGTAGTGTCATAACCTGGAAGAGTACAATACATGACTCTTAACCACCTTTAAATCCTGAAATAATTTGTAGTCTTTGTTGTTTTAAGTGCAGCAGAGAAGACATTTGTTGAGGTTACTGGGTTCATGACTGTCAGGGTGTCATGTTTTTTGTTGTTTTTTATCACTAGAAATGTATCACTTGTCTCTCACATTCAGTGGCCCAGCAATTGAAGAAGAACCGTGTTTTTGGGATGGTACAACAAAGCATGGTGTGGTTCTCTGTAGGCATTTGCACACATGAAGAACATAAAACTAGGCATTGGCTTCATTGTTTGGGGAACAAATCAATAAATAAGCAAATAAATATAGAGCAACCTACATTTCTGTGATACTAAATTGTTTAAGTTAGGAGTTTGGTTACACTGAAGCTTGTTGTGGCTGGTTTTGACATATTGACATTAATTTTTCTGTAGGGACTGGAGAGAACTGTGAAAAAATTTGGCAGACTCAAACAAGATGATCCACCAATCACAGAGCAATAGCTCAATCACAAATTAAAATACAAGAATGCTATGAAACATTTTGCCATGTGCAGTTGGTCACATTTTCATAGAGCTGATACTCATTTCCGAGCCATAAACAGTTTGGTCACTAGCCCTATATGACAGGGAGACTTAAAACCCTTCTGCTTGGACTATAAACTCTCTACACGATCACCCTTTGTAACTTTGTTGTCCTGACGCACCCAGTCTGGTAGGTGATCCTCTTTCGGGAAATGGGTGTGGTTCGCCGAATCACATATAGTTTTAATTATTTCTTGTTTATTTGTTTTATTTACTCAGTTTATTCTTGATATAAAATAATGGAGCGCTATATCCAGTAAAACAACTAGATCATTTCTAGGAAACTTGACACAGTCACTTCTCTGTACTCCTACTTACACCACACTCGAACGCGGCTGAATTTGCACTGGATTCCTAGTGTCCGTTGTCCACTGCTAACGTTTTCTCATTCAAATCTCTCCCCTCCTACCTGTCACCAATGATCCTGAATATACGTTGACAGATTAACTTAAAACACATGTCATGAACCATCCATAACTGACGCCAGCAATCCTAAGAAACAACTATACTAAAAATGATCGGCTACAACTCTTAGTCCTGATTTAAATATGGCTGCAAACCCTGTGATAATAGGGTATTTGAAGCCCTTCTTTCTGGGCGGTAAATCAAAATTGAAGGATATCAGGATCATATCACTTGAACTTTGTTTATATAATGTTTCTGAACAGCAAACCATAAGTGAAGTATTTGGTATACTGACATGAGAGCCTTACTTTAATAATGATGTCAGGTTTTGATATTGCTGCCACTGATTGAAGTCAGTAGCAAAAGATGCTCTTGGAAGCATCCTGTACTTCTGTTTTTGCACTGTATACTATCTGGAAAGAAATATTTGGGCTTCTGTATTCTCTTGCATGTCTGAATGTAGGTCATTTTAGAAGTATGTCTTTGTATTGTAATTTGCTAAGTGAAGTGTGAAGTCATTACAAATTAACTAATGTCACAAGCTTTTTCAATAGTTAGAACAAACTTATCACAGTATTTTCTTAATCTCTGTGACTTTGTAACTGTATGTCCTAAATTTGGCATTTTATCATGTCTTATGTCCTTGCACCACATGCTTTTTGTGTGGCACATTCTTACACCAATTTCTTTTCTGTTTTTGGAGTAGAAAAATATTTCTGTTCTGCCTATATAGCAGCTTTTTGCGTTTTAGAAAAAAAAAAATGTGTACTTTGTGGTAAGTAGTGTGACAATACTGACACAAACTTGTGTGTAACCGTGGGCTGCAAATTTAGTGAAGCATAGGATTTAAGATCCATGTGAAGAAGTCACTAGTTACTACATTTAGCAGTCAGTCAACTATATATATATATATAGAGAGAGAGAGAGAGAGAGAAATACATGCACGACACACACACACACACACACAGTTTCCAGTAATGCAATCACCTGTACGTTAAATTGGGGTATGTTTGGAATGTCCCTGCTACACCAAAAGGCGAACCATACGATATCTTTTGTGTGTGTGTGTGTATAAAGCAGTCGCGTTACAGGCCCGGAGGGGCCCAGAGGGTTCTATGAAGTTGAGGTTCCCAGTTTTGTGATAATGGTACAGGATGGTGGTAGGTTGTCAGCCTTACACACTGGCTGCCTTTACCCCCAAGAATACTCCTGGTACTCATTTCTGTTAGAGACTGAGTTGACCTCAGGGCCATAGTGTGATCGGAAGGATTTTATGTCAATGAAAAATCCACTGAGACCAGCTGGGATCGAACAAGCAACCATCTGATTTGTAGCACAGCACCTTAACCACTGTGCTACCGTGGTCCCCATATATATATATATATATTATAGAGTGAGAGATATTGTATGGGGCTTTCCAAGTATGTCCTGTTTTACTGTGTAACAGCTTATATTATGGGAAACAGAATATACACAACTTGTTCACCTTTGCACATGACCTTATAGGAAGACAACAGTGTAATCATTATGGGATCCTTTTCTGTTTGATGTGCGGTTCCTTGTCTTCACAGATAGTAAGAAGTGAAAGTGTCTGTTGATGGGAAAACACAACCCATGTTTCATAAGGCTCTCCTGGTTTTTAAGAGGTTGTATTTGGTATTTTGAATTCTGTTGTCAAACTCATAGAAAATTTTCAGTCTTGAGGGATGGCAGGCGGGTCGGTCCATGCTTCTAAACAAGCTGTCTTGAGCATAGTATGGAAGTGTTAACAGAGTTTGTGTACCAATGTGTAAAAAATACATATCAATTTTTGGTGACATTTCTTATTGCGAGTGTTTCTTAATTAGGTTTTAGATTTCCTTTCATCTTCATTTTGCACTGTACTTCAATTTAATCCCAGGTTTGAATTCTCAATCTGCAGCAAAAGAATATTCAGAGATACATTTGAAACCAAATATTTTCTGTTGAACTTGATTGCCAGGTAAAATAATGAATTAATTTCTTTAGATTTTGATATGTTCAGACACATGTAAAAATTACACTTATTGCTGATTGGTTGTGACATGAAATGTTTCTTTGAAACAAACATATTTACGTTAACAGGTATCATAGTATTGTATCAAATTGTTCCAGATGACATAAGGTGGCAGACAGTGACACGAACCAACAGCGGTCTTTTAGAGGAGTTTACTGTATCGTACCAGAACCTGCTACCTTCCACATCATACACTTTTCGTGTCATTGCGTACAACATATACGGTATCAGCTATCCAGCATATTCAGACGATGCAGTATGTATCTTCACAGTACTATTTTTAGTGTATGAATTCCATGCATTGTGCTTGTAATTGTTTATGTATGCCAAAATATGCCCACAAATTGTAAAAAATTATAAGTTACCCATAAATATGAACCCTCTTATACTTATTTCAGCAGTAAATCTCCATCCTCAGGGAGATGTCGTTACCAAGGAATGTATAATATGAATTAATGTATTAATATTATACTGTAGTACATTATTCTGTTAATTACAGTTATTTGTGTTTGTTGGTATACATAAATGATAATGTTCACAGTACTGTAATATAAACAGCCAACTAGATGCAACAGTAACAAATTTTATTGATAATTACAATAAGCTCAATATGTTTCAGGTGATAATTTCACCCATCCTCGAGCACTAGACTGTGTTTACAGCTTGTGGTATAATGCACTGGTGATGCTGCCTGCTGGTGACCAGGATGAGGTGGAACTACACCTCATCCTGGTCACCAGCAGGCAGCATCGCTGATGCATTATACCACAAGCTGTAAACACAGTCTAGTGCTCCTGAGGATGGGCGAAATTATTGCTCAAAACATGTTGAGCTGATTGTAATTGTCAATGAAATTTGTTATTGTTGCATGTAGTTGGCTTTTTATATTATTGTATCAATGATGTATGGTTACACGAACATCAAATGTTCACAGTAGTTGGAGACATGAATTTAATTGTGTACAAGATGTGATCAGCAAATTACCAGATTGAATGTATTCGTTTATACTTGAGCCATATGGCTGCCATTGTATGCTCTCCGTGTCAGAACAGTTCCCTTACAGTCTGCACAGTCCAGCAGTGTTACTGTCAATGGAATTTTGGTATTTGGAGCTCTGAAAGTGTAGGCTGTAATTTGGTGATGAAAATGATCGTGTGATCAGATTTCTCTCTTTGAACACTAACTTGAGTTTTGGAAAGAGAGAGAATTGGGGGTGTACGTAGAACAGTGATGATAATCATAAAGTCTGTGCTTAGACATGGATTTGGGAACATTGTCATGGTGGACAGTCAATTGTCATTGTGCTGTCGCTCAAGATCCTTTTGTTGCACATCTTCTGTAGATGCAATAGAACATCTGAGTGATGATTCAATTAGAATTTAGTGTATTCTGGGATGTGACATTGTGCAGTGTGTTTCATTGTACCAGCTGTTCTACCATGGAGATGGAGGCACCATATTCCTATGGCACTTTATCTGCTACACAGCTAGATGGTGCCATATGCCCAAAAGGCATGATCTTTACAGTCACAAATGTGAAAGTGTCAGGTTTTCTGCATGGGACAAACTCCTTATGTGCAATGTGATCCATTCCAGAACAAATAATGTTATGTTTCAGCATGTTTAGTGGAAGTAATTTAACTTTTGACTTTGAAAACCATGTGAATGAGTTCTGTGTATTATACAGGGTGGCCGAGAAGTCACCGTACACCCAGACAATATGCACCTCAACTCAATATAAGTTTACTCAGCACAGCGCAGCATGCAGTACAGTGTAAAATGATAGGTTGGCAACAGTGTGCAAGATAGTGCACACGTGATTTGCTGCAGTGACAGAATTTAGTTGTGTTTTCCATATGGCTGACACAAGCAGTTACTCTATCAAGGAGCGCTTGGTGGCAGGTGTGTGGGTGCACAAGAGACAGCACACAGGACAAACCATGTCCCAAGTGATGGCTGCATTCCGGGAACGGTTTAATAAGGCTCCACCATGAAGAGCGATACTGCTGGATTGGGAAAAATGAGCGTTTGCTCTTGGAAGTGTTAAAGACAGGCCGCGGAGTGGGAGAAAAACAACGCACTTGGAAACGTGCAGTGGTTGCCGCTCCCATTGAACGTTCCCCAATGAAGTCGACACGGAAACGATCGTCAGAGCTTGGTGTGCCACGGTCAACAATGCGAGACCACATGAAGAAAGACTTGAATGTGAGGCCGTATCGCCCAACCTTTGTGAATGAACTGTCAGATGGCGACATGGATCGACGCTATGAATCGTGCCGTGCTCTGCTGGACACATTCTCAAATGCCGTATCCCGCACAAAGGTTCTTTTCAGTGACGAATGTGCCATCCATCGCAGTGCGCGCGACAGAAATGTGGTGTTCCGGTCAAAGGAGAATCCCAATTTCACGCAGGAGCTGGAACATAATCCGCCACATGCAATGATATGGGCGGGTATGACATCAGATTATCTGATTGGACCTTACTTTTTCGATGGACCGGTGGATGCGGCATCTTATTCGGCAATGTTGGAGACATGGCTCATACCTCAGCTGAGAGACAGAGGACTCCTGGATAACATGTGGCTGCAGCACGCTGGGGCACCCGCACACTTGGCTCTTTCTGTGCGCGATATTTTGAACAAACGTTTTCCAGGCCGCTCAATTGGCTGTGGCTCACCAACATCTCCGGCACCATTGCCATGGCCACCACGCAGTCCTGACCATACCACACCAGACAATTCGTTGTGAGGTATTATCAAGGGAAGAGTGGCTGCGCATCGCTACAACAACAACAAAGATCTGCGCAGAGCTGTGGAAGACGCCTTTCGCACAATTACTCCAAAAATGCTCTGATGTATGTCAAAGAGGACATGGAGGCGCATCCGTTTGTGTATCCAGCATCAACGTGCACATACGGATTCACTGGACATGTAACCAAGGCATACTAAGTGATTCAAATCAAATTATGGTAGCGTATTGGTCGGTGTATGGTGACTTCTCGGCCACCCTGTATAAGGATAAAGTTGTCCACATGCTTTATTAAGCACCATACCATGAAGAAATATGGAGGAGTGGATCCGGTTACATGCATTCTTACCCTAGATACTAGATGAAAATGGGTGATAACCTGCATGCCTTGGCTGATTTATGTTTGGGGAAAGAGTCCTGGCTATTAGTTCGATAGGCAGCTGGGGACACTGTTGGGAAGAGAAAAATTAGTGCCTCTGCTGAAAATTACATCATGCTTCCCTGGTCATCCTGCCCATAGTCTACAGTGGTCACTGGACTGATAAGCTGTCCCAGCACACTGCTTCCCTGGTCATCTTGCCCACAGTCTACAGTGGTCATTGTACTGATAAGCTGTCCCAGCACACTCCTTCCCTGGTCATCCTGCTCACAGTCTACAGTGGTCACTGTACTGATAAGCTGTCCCAGCACACTGCTTCCCTGGTCATCCTGCCCAGAGTCTACAGCGGTCACTGTACTGATAAGCTGTCCCAGCACACTGCTTCCCTGGTCATTCTGCCCATAGTCTACAGTGGTGTACTGTACTGATAAGCTGTCCCAGCACACTGCTTCCCTGGTCATACTGCCCATAGTCTACAGTGGTCACTATACTGATAAGCTGTCCCAGCACACTGCTTCCCTGGTCATCCTGCCCATAGTCTACAGTGGTCACTGTACTGATAAGCTGTCCCAGCACACTGCTTCCCTGGTCATCCTGCCCACAGTCTACAGTGGTCACTGTACTGATAAGCTGTCCCAGCACACTGCTTCCCTGGTCATCCTGCCCATAGTCTACAGTGGTCACTGTACTGATAAGCTGTCCCAGCACTCCCACATATGCAAAACAAAACATGCATTCAGACTTCTAGTTGCAAGTTCCAAAGGGAAGAAGGAAGAGACAGCTTAGAAAACCTCAGCAAAATTTAGTTTCCTTACTAGCTGCTATTCTCAGTGTAATATATCGGTTTTCATGACCCCGATACTGGCTGTTACTTAACATGGCTATCTTTGTTTCTTCAATTTGTGATCGATAACTTTATATTCCATGGCCCCATCACTGACTTATCTTCATCGTTTGCTCATCTAGAGCAAGGTGGAAGCAGCACTTAATGTACCTGCTATGTTGCTTTATGTCTGTCACTAAAAGAAAAATTGCAGGTAGCACTAACTGTGTTTCTTTCATGGTGTGTTGCTGTTCAGTGGCAGGTCCTGTGATTTCAAAATGAGTAGCAGATGGTTCAGCAGAATGTATTATGACATGTTCAGTCACAGGAATTATGTACTAAGTGGCACTTATGTCTTCTTGCAGCTAATTCAGAAACTGTTTGATTGTACCTTGTATGTGGGTGCCATGATAGTATTGTCAGTGTACTGACTAGGCTGTGGGCTGGTGATCCACAGATTGAATGACCTGACTGGCTCTGGGGCCCATCCAACCTCCTTTTAAATTGTCCTGTTTACTCTTTCCCTGGCGGTAAAGCTTCTGGGTTTTGAGGTGGCCGCCCACCACCATTGAGTGCTGAGGTTAAGAGTGAGTTACCTCAACCGTCCTGTGTACCTTCATGTCATGCACAGGGACAGATTTTACCTGGGAAGTTGAGAGCATAAGAATTTTTTCATGTTTGTCTATTGATGTATTTTAAGGAATACAGGTTTGTTACACAAACATGGACTCTTAATTTGCCAAGTATCACAGGAAGTTCTTGCCAGTGTCGGGCCAAACCTTGCCTCAAATATCCAGTCTAGTTTGAAATTGTCATAAGAGGCAGATGTTACTGCTCACAGTTAATGGACTGCAGCAATGAACCTAATGCCCCAGTAAGAGTGACTGGTGTAAGAAACAGAATTGTGTGTGTAGGTTATACAATGAATTGTCCGGACAGCATGGCTGTGAAGTGATTTTATATTACTCATACTTTGCATTAATATAAAACATACTTTTCCATTGCAGGCATGCTGCCACATCACCTAATTTATATAACGACATAATTTTACCGAGTGTTTTAACATAAATATAACTTTAGTTAGGTACAGATAAAGCTCCCTGATGATGGTCAGTAAAGACCAAAACATATAGGAGCGATATTGTTGCGTATTTTAATGTAAATTTAAAACTTTTAACCAGTTAATAAATAGTGCATTTGTTGGTGAGTGAACTACGTTGATTTTATGTGTTATGTGGTTGTGTGACTGAGAGTCCCCGGTTCTTTCAGCTCAATGTGCACTTATAGAAATATCGCCATGTTAATTGTTTTGTTACGTGCTAGCAGAGTGCAGAGATTATCATAGACTGTGCAGTCAGAAAGCAGACTTTTGCATTATGGGTTTACCTGATTTGACATCTGTGTCACTTGAGTTTAAATTTTCAAAAGTTATCACCATAGAATTAGAACTGAGGTGACCCACTGACATTTAATTTTGTTGTGTCCTTTTTTTAGGAATTACTTAACTTTGTCTTAAGTTGGTATGTCTGACTAGAAGTATTCTTAGAATATGATTAAGCTCACGGGTTGAAGTACAGCCACAAATTTTGTAGTTATTAATACCAACATTAGACCTTTGAAGATATGAACATAACCTAAAACTTTACCCTGTAATAGAGTAAGGAAAGCAACATTGTGAAAAAGACAGTTCAGGACTACAGTTTATTTTGTTTCTGTGCTATTTTTGTTGTTGCTGTTTCTATTTGTGGCTGGTAATATTGCTTTATACTTCTAGGTTCTTACACCATCCAAACTCTATCTCCAGTATGGTTACCTCCAGCAGAAGCCATTTTACCGTCAGACATGGTTTATGGTAGCATTGGCATCCTCATCAATAATCATAATCATCATGATTATAGCAGTGCTGTGTGTCAAAAGCAAGAGCTATAAATATAAACGTAAGTCAGTGTTGTTATTTCTTGCTGTATACATAAAACCTGTCTCACTCTGGTTCAAGTACATAAAGGTTGAACAAGTCTGTTCATTTATAAATGACTGGTCAAACAAGGTTGATTTATTACCCAACGATAAATGAATATAAATTGATCTTGCTTGTCTTGAAAGGTAAGGTCGCACTGGATAATACTGTTCTATTATTAACAAGTTCACACCAGTTATGTAATATAACTCGACCTTTGGCAAATTAATAGTTGTATTTACTGTGTCACTGATAACTGCATTTGAACTACTCGAAATAACACGCACACTCTTGCACTAGTTACTAGCTCCTCATGAAGTTCCCTATGAACTCATAGTCTAAATACACTTGAAATGTATTATAGTATGATAAATTGCAACAAACTTATAAATGTTGAACTTAATGACTCTTGGAGTAATGCCTACGTAAGTGACACTGCATCATGCAGACCTAATAACACAAGCGTAGTTTGGCCTGCGGAGTTCTCCCAGAACTGGCTAGATAAAGGAAGATGCGGAGAAGTACCGCTCATGCACACGGCACCAATTGCACCATGCACGTGATAATTATGTCATTGTGCACCTTTATTCTCAAGCACATGCTGTATATAAAATTGTGCAAACTTTTGGCACACATGAATTTAGAAATGAAAGGTAATAATTAATAAACAAATTATTACACAAAATTTGTCCTTTGTGTGAACAAAACCCATTCCGTGCTACAGATGTTCATACATATCCTTTGACAAGTTAGATTAGGTTAGGTTACATTACATTGTTAGGTGAAGTTAGGTTAGGTTCATTTTACATTTGAAGTCATATCATTGTGTTATTAATAGTAATCTTGTTTTAACTGCTGTCACAAAATATTTAATTATGGACACTTTTTTATTAATCAAATTGGCATGTTGCAAACTGAATTTAGTGTATCTTCAGGGTCTTCTTATGTCAAGTAAACTACCCAATTTCAAATCTGTGAATATCATAGAGCATGTATTATTTACAAAATGTGAACAGCAGCAATTAAATCCATGTGGATTGCCATCAGACATAATTTTAAATAACTTCATGCTTCGAACTGAATTATCTTTAAGGCCTCTTTCATATCATTTAAATCATACAAGTCCAATGAAACATTGTTTTACATAATTGTGTGTGCTGAGGTAATGTATATATAGTATATAAAAAAACTGTAAAAACCTGAATATATATATATATATATATATATATATATATATCCTCTGGAAGGAATCCAAAAATGCTGGCCTTGAAATTAAGTATTTAAAGACAGAAGAGATACGTGTTAATACAATAGTAAACCATGGGCTCAGATTAAATGGAGAGGACATTAAAAGATCATCAGACTTTTGCTATTTGGGTAGTATTGTAGCTGAAAATGGAGGTACCAGTAAGGAAGTTAACTGGAGAATACAGAAGGCTAGGGGATCATTCTGCAAACTGAGAAATGTGTGGCTAAATAAATCATAACGCAAAGATACCAAAATTAAGATATTTAATGCCTGTATGAATCTGTACTTTTGTACGGATGTGAAACTTGGCGTGTCACAAACGATATCCAGCGTAAAATACAAACCTTTGTGAATAGATGTCTATGATATATATTAAGAATATGGTGGCCAAACATCGTTTCCAATAAGGACCTATGGAAAGTAACAGGACAAGAAGATATAAATTTAGAAATAAGAAAAAGAAAATTTAGATGGATTGGTCACACATTAAGAAAAGA